>JAABUL010000986.1_pt1 | contig 57506 bp, 45 predicted proteins | sample 5559151 | NCBI WGS metagenome assembly JAABUL01 (sample SAMN10711876, study PRJNA513368) | rock metagenome | isolation source: Antarctica rocks | place: Antarctica: Victoria Land, Pudding Butte sud
GGAGGGTTGCTGTATAAAGGGTGGGTGGGGGAGGGGTGGTGGTGAGGGCGAGGGTGGGGAGGAGGAGGAGGAGGGGGAGGAGCATTGTTGGTTGTTGTGGATGGGTTTGGAGGGGGTGGATTTATGGTTGTTGTATTGAGATGTTGTTGCAGTTGATGATCCAAAGGGGAAGGTCCAGCCGAGCGGAGCGATCTTTTTCAGCCTAGGTTAAGAATGAACTTCCATGCATCAAGACAGACCCGTGTGTCGGAGACTGCGTGGAACTACATCCAGGATCCTAAGCATTCCCGTCAGCCTGGCGAGACTAACAAAGGCTCAGGCAGGCAAGGCTATGGCGCCGATGACTCGTCGTCTGTTACTGCTCGAGACGGCGCCTTCGATTGCATGCCAATTGTGATTTGATAAAGGCAGCATCTTTTCATTAACTACCAATAATGAAACCTGACCTCATACCAAGTGATGCTTGAACGCAAGGAGAAAATTGCAAGTCGAGTCGTTTTGCCTCCATGATGGACTCTCTTCTTGCTGGCATCAATAATGAGTTAGGGAAAGGCACTCGATGTATATTCCAATACATCGGATATGATCACTTGCCCGTAATGAGGCTCGATGCGCAGTTCTGTTTACGTACATGCCCAATTCGAGTTTTGTGGTTTCAAACATATGGATCTCGTGCCAGATATCGTCAAACTTGGAAAAATATTTCGCCACATTAATCGACAGTTTCTCTCGGATCGGCGACGTCGTTCCCGGATTGAGAGATCAACATATGGAAATCCTTGAAGCACGTTACCTGGATCTAACCGCCTGATCTTTTGACACTGGGGTGTTCGAGAGGTGGGGAGCAGATCCGGCTACAGAACTTATCTGTTGTTACGGGATACGTACGCCTGCCCACTCATGCTCAACCCATTGATGCAACCAATCCAGACGAATAATCAGGTAACCAAGATGCTCAGCGTTACGTGCCATCTCTCTATGCGCTGCTCGGTCTGCTGGAAGTACTTTAGCCCGACCTGGAAGGCTTCAATTTTGGGCATGGGGTGCGTGTTGGACATGATGCACAACCTATTCATCAGCAATGATGCTTAATCTTTGCTGGTAGCTTCCTACCGCGTCTCGTTCGAATCGATTCCATTTCTTCTACTTTCCCTAATAACCATGTCTGGTAGATCAGTTCTGACCTTAGTTTCTCGGATGGCCGCTGTTTACGTTACAGTTTGGCTTACCGTCAATGCTAGAGCGCGCGTCATCGACGCTGTTTATCGAGTAGCGATGGAGGCGCTCTGCCACAGCAGCATTACTATAGCTTCGCCGAACGCTGACGTCGTCCGCCACTATTCGCACTATCATTCAACAGCTGAGTATTATCAAGCCAAAGGTTGACGATTTCCTAGCTTCAACGATACGCAATAGCTTGAGCGCGAACATAAGTCATCCCACGGGTTACGGGTCAATTGATTTACGGGCTGGTTGATTCTCTTTGTGCTGATATGCAAAGCTATCATCTCATCTACATTGTCATCGAGGGTCCCCTTGAGGCTGAGTACGTAGAACAGGACGAAGTCACGCTCATGATCAAATCAATTTGAATTATCGTGTTGAGCCGTTGTCAAGCCCTATATATCGAGCCGTGAGGATGCTCGAATCGCCCAAATCACCCATGTTGTAAAGACTTGCACCAGATTGCACACCTCTGGAAGCAATACTGCGAACGACAACGACTCAAATTGTGCAGCCTTTATGAATAATAGATTGACACGTCTGCTGATGATCTTGAACAGTGCCGCGTTGCAAAAGGCGGTAGAACGTGGACTCTTGTGTAAGGCACAGGATATGTGAGTATTGTTCAGCTTCTTAACATCATGTCTTTGTACTAAATGGCGGGAATAAGCCTCTTTGGATTTGTCACAGCTAGAGGAGCTGACGGAAGTATTGCACTCAAAGCACGGACGCAAAGGTCTTGCTTCAATGCCGTGAAAATCTGATTTCCGTCGACGAAAACCAACGCGCTGTCCGACTTGACCACCACACTTTTGCTGATATCTTTGATGACTGCAATGCTTGTTTCGAACGTGATCAATACGTAGGGGGCGCTTGCCTGATCTACCGAGGATTCGGTGAATATGTCACCTAAGTTATAATGGCTGGAAGGTACCGTGAACGTCCGATCATCCAAAAAGCTCTGAATGTCAGTCGCAAATGTCAAATTCCACGGCTTCTGGGTATCAGTGGATAGAGCTACAGTTGCTTCCTTGGTATTCACTATATTTTAGGTTTACCTTACCGGCCGTGGACCACGCAGTGCTTCAGGATAGGTACATGGAGAAGTCATTAAAGGCGTCCTTCGAATCGGGGTGTACCCTGCTGATCTCAATTAGGCAACATTGTTTTTGGCATACGAAACTATTCGAAGAAAGCATTTCGCAAAGATGGGGGCAGTTTCGAGAGTCAGTAATGTCTGGATATCTAGTTTTTGATTCTCTTACATATCGTATCTTTCATAGGCTGGCAGGGCTCTCACATCCATGGTCACTACCCACAAAACCTTGCATCCATTACTGGTCAAATCTTTCATTTGAGAGCTCTGCAAGTTGCCGCGTACGACAGAAAGGTTGGGCTTCTGAGGCTGCTCACAAACTGCGTAAGACACGGTAACGGGCGAGAAGACCATGGAATAACTCCAATATTTTACGCATGTCGCCTGATTGACTCCTTTTCTATGACCGTCAACGTCGGTGCCATAGAATGTCTGTCAGACTACAACGCCGACATGAGTGCCAAACATAATCTCAAATGAAACATGATCCAAGAAACGATGGGATTAAACTAAGAAATGATACTCATTTGCCACTGCTTTGTCATACATAGCAGATCTAAACCTCGAATTCATCAACAAAGATGGAGCAACCATCTACCAAAGCGCCTTCGCTGATGCGTCAGACCCGTGTTGAAGCTCATGGCTGAAAAGCCTCTATAGAGAAAATCTCAATCATATACTTCACTCCAAGTCCCGTACTCTACCCCTAACAATCGAGTGCATACCTCCCCACCTTGCTCGCCAACATCAATATCACCCACAGTCAAAAAAACACAGCGCTTGATAGCGCTATACACGCAAAAAAGGTCAACTGCAGTTGACATGCCCTTGTATGCTGAGCTGAATCGAGCGCAAGTCTTCATGATCTGGACTTCTGAACCAGTGCACCTTTCTCTGTTCCAAAGTGGCTTCGAGGTGCTTTGCGTGCGAGACTCCTATTATGATCAACGGACAAGTCTCAGGGTGGTATGCACTCAATCATTATACTCCATAGATGCAGTCATGAAACGTTTACGCAAGCTGCGAGCTTTTATGGCTGTATAGAGGCACAGTTATTAGTACATTCCAGCGGTACGATTCTCAGGTTATGGTTTGACGATGATATCATCAATGGGTGGAATTAGGTGGGTGGTGAGAGTTTAGGCTTATGGGGGTGTTTGGATGGTGTGGATGTTTGGGAAGGAGCTGTATGGTCGTTCGTGTTGGATAGAGATGGGTGTTGGAGGCGTGGGGCGTTTGGGGCGTTTGGGGTTTGGAGAGGGAGGTTTGTTTGTTTTGTAGATAGGGGTTTGTTATGGTGTATGTAACACGATGGAAAGTTCTTGGGATTTGAGAGAGGTTGGATGAGGGAGCTGGGATTTGGGGTGGGTTGTTGGAGGGATGAGCTTCTTGATAGACGTAGGCCATAAATGGTAGCATGGTAGATGGATTGATTATGTAGGAAGACACGTTTGTCTGATGTAGAGTTTTATAAGTGCCAAGACACTAAGATATAACTGTGATATCCAATTTCTAATACTCCCCCTGGATAGAACAGCTATATATAAGGCTATATAGAGTTTATATGTTAATCCTTTATAGGGGTCCTTATCTATTATTTAATCACCTTATATAGCTATCTTAGCTGTATCCTTCCTAATCTCCTCTTTATAGCTCTTTATTATCTTATATTATTATAGTACCTTATTTAGGAACTTTTCCTAGTAAATACTACTTAGATATACCCTCCTATAATATATATAACGTCCTGATTAGTTAGGACTTTCATTATGTTACTTAAATAACTTTGAATAGTACGCCCCTGGTTACCGCCCGTCTGATTGGCTAGCCTGTTGTTAATAGCTAACTTCTAGTATTATTTACCGTGCTTTTTCGGCGCTAATATCTAGGGTAAGGGCCTAAATTTAAATAAGCTATTAGTATTTCGGTGGTAGGGATATAGATAGGTAAAGTATTATCTAATTTTTAGTATTTAGGATAATTTTAGTAGTATAAATCCGTTCTTTAAGAACCTTAATACGGTTTAAATAGTTTGAAATAGTCTTAAATAAATTAAAATCGAGCGAGTAGTATTCCTTGAAAAGATATATAAATTTGGTATTTCTAGTAGGCTAATAGATAGCTTATAAATGTAATATTATAACATTAGCAATTCGGAGACCCCCGCCCTGGCGGCCCTGGAGGCCCGTGGGGGTATACATGGGCCCGGGGGGTTATCGGGCTAGCCCTAATAGGAAATTAATATATTTTAGCGCGGTATTATAAACTTATACTATTTCTCTATACTATATTAAAATTTAAGCTAGAACGAACTAAGACTAGACTAGCTGTAATTTTCTAAAAACTACGCCTCGAGAGAAGTCAAGCCCTACCTTTTTTTTGAGGTGTAGTTTTTGGTAAATTACAACTAGTCCAGTCTTAGTTCGTTCTAGCTGTAATTTTGATATAGTATAGAGAAATAGTATAATTTTATAATACCGCGCTAAAATATATTGATTTCCTATTAGGGCTAGCCCGATAACCCCCCGGGCCCATGTATGCCCCCACGGGCCTCCAGGGCCGCCAGGGCGGAGGTTCCCGAATTGCCGATGAAGGAAGGTATTATTAAACTCCACTTAAGTAAGCTTTAACTAGATACTAGGATTAACTAGTAGTATTATAATATCCGCCGCTTCTTAATACTTCTCTTATTATTTAGTACTAGAAAATGCCTGTAAAAATCCAGATTTTTACCGAGGCAAATCCCCCCTGTACTACCTGGCACTCGTAGATAGCTGCAAAACATCGTTCTAGGCTGGATTTACTATGTGACGTAGTAACTAACAGACTAATTATAATCGTTCGTATAGTGACTAAGCCTTTATAATCGTACGAATTAATCTATCTAATTAAGTCTTAGTTAAGTACTATAGTTATTAAGTAGTTAAGAGTAATAAAATCACGATATTTAGGTTGTAACTAATTGAAAAGGTATTATTTATTATATTTTATACTATAACTTCTACCCTACCTAACTAATTACTATCATTCCGGATTCCTTATATTCCTTAGATCTATGCGTATCTTTTATAACAGGACGACTTATATTATAATTATAGGTATATTAGTAGTATTAATATAAATAGTATCTTAGTATTTAATATTCTTTAAGGTCTATTACCTTGAAGTTTACCCGCGGGTAAATTTAGAGTATTATCGGTAGTATAATCTAATTTTATAATATAAATAACCTAGATTTATAATTATATTTATAATAAAATCAGTCTATATTTACTATTTAGTAATCTACTTATATAATTTAATAGTTCAGGTAGTAAATCAGCTTAATTTTATAGCTAAATAGTCTTAATTAGGTTATTACTACGTACCTTATAAATTAATATCTTATCTACTAACTACTTAATAGTACCTACTTATATATAATATTCTTTATTAACTGTCGGCTAGTATATTCAGGATTATCAGGCCTAATAATATAGAGGTTATCCTTACCTATTACCCTCGATAGCGCTATATATAGCTAATTATAACTAAAAGTAGGCCGTAGCTATAAGTTAATATCTATAAATTTTATAGACTACCCTTAAGATTTATTAATAGTTATAGTGAATACTAGTCTAACCAGATATTACTTATATATAAAGGGGGTAGGAATCCATTTATTATTTTCTTTAGATTATAGCGGCGTCCTAAATAATAATACTATCTTACTATTATAAGTACCGCCTATTATCTCCCCCTTAAAGATATACTTACGCTACTATATTATTATTAGTCGGGTCCTATTATAGAGCTATAGCGGATCGAGGTTCCTTAGTAATATAAATAGTACGCCCGGTTTAACGCAGAGCTTATAAGGCGGTAGGGAGGCCTTATAAAACACGTTATAATACTTAGTAGGAAATAACTTATTATCTTCTTTAGAAGTAATATAGTTATAACTCTAGTAGGTTATAAGGTCGCTAGGTATACGCGTTATAATCTTGATATTAATAGTAGCGACGTCTTTATTTATAATAGTAAGGATAGCTTATTTAGATAGATATTATCTTAAAATAAAGTTATTAGTATTACCTATATTATTATATACGTTTTTAATTAGCTTATTAATTATATTTTTAGGAACGTACTTATATTTCTAAAAGGCTATCTCTTTATTAGTTATAATACTCTTTTTAATACTACTATTATTATTAACAATAAGAAGGTCGTTTATAAACCGCTTTATATTAGTACGTATAGTATTAATTAAGTTAGGATTATTAAGTCATTTATCAATAGTTAGATCTAATTAAATAATATCTAGCTAGAATTTAGCCTTCTAAATATATATATTAATAACTTATCTAGTTAATCCTCCTACTATTATTAATAATATTTATCAGAAATCGCTATAAAAGTAGACTACCTTACCCCTAAACTACGTACTATTATTACTATAGATATCTTGAAGATATTAACTAACAGCTTCTATATTATACCTACTCTATATAGGCGACTTATCTTAAAAGATAATATAAGCTCTTTTAATAAGCTTTATAAGGTTCGTCCCTTTCTTAATACTATATAAGGAGGTAGTATTAGAATCTAGCGGTATCTTAAATTGTAAGTATATAGTATAGCTACCCTAGAGGAGTATTAATATAATACTGAAAGACGCTATTATAAGAGTAACCTTTTACTTAAAGCGTAGCTTTTATAAAATAGTATTTTATATTATTATCTTACTAGTACCCCTAGTACTATTAAAAAAGAATAGGGTATTAGGAGTATTATACTTATTATTATTATTATTAACTACGGCTATAATCTAGTTAGTAGTATTACGTTAGTTAGGATTAAGCTTATTCTAGGAGAGTTCTACTTTATTAGGGGTAATATAATATAATATTTCTTACGTAATAGCCTATTAGAAAAATCGCTAAACCTATTAAAATTAATAATAGGAGTAGGAAGATTATATTAGGTAAAGTCCTTAATAGACTTAGCAGTAAAGGTATACTTTAATTAGGTATTAATTAAGTAGAGGGCGTATTATTTAATATATAATATTTATTAACTAGCTGGTATTAGAAGGGAAGGAAAATCTCATTATAAGATATATAGGTAATCGTCTAAAATATACTCTTTATATTTATTTTATAAGGCGAGGGCGTTTATAGGTTAAAGGTTAAGGAGTACTATTATAAATAGTTACCGTAGGATATATCTACCTTATAAATCCTTACCCTTATTAAGGACCTTATCTGTATATCTATTATTTTTAGTTAGATTAAGCTTTATATAGGCTTCCTTCTATTCTAAAAGGTAACTGTTAATAGTATATAAGTTATTAAATAAGGTAACGCCCTTCTAATAATATAAAAGTAATTAATAGTAGTATAAATCCTTAGTTTTTAGGCTAATAAAATTAATACGCTCTAAGGCCTTATCCTTTTTATAAATCTTCTATTATTTCTTATCCTTATTCTATATAAAGTGTTTAGGAAAGTTAATATAAAGGTAGTCTAATAGATCCTTTATAACTTTAAATAGCCTACTATTATCATTCTTAAATAGTAGTAGTTAATAATTAACATAGACTTCTTTAATAATATAATTTATATTAAAGTACGCTATTAAGGTAGTCCTATATAACTTATTATTATTAATAAGCTTCTACTTAGTAATCTTATTAACCGTCCTATTATTAACTAGCCTAAAAAGGGTATATTACTAATCTAATAAATAGATCTATAAACGCTTTATATACAGCTTTATAATATTTATACTAAATAAGAGTATCTTTTATATAGCTTTAATAAACCTAATCTACTAAGCTAAATAGAACTCTAAAATCTTGTCTACTAGCTCACCTTACTATCTAGGCCTACTGGAAGGAGTAGGGTTATCCTTATAGCGCGTATATTATCTAGTAAGGATAATATTAGCCTAATTAAGACCTATATAAATATATTTATATAAATAGAAGACTAACTTAATAGAACTATAAATTTTAATATTAAGGTACGTATTGTATTTCTTTAATAGGTATAGATTATAGGGGACGACTTATCGGTTATTAATATTAATATTAGGAAGGAGTAGTCTATATAAGTATATATGAAAAGGATAATTATTATTAGGAGTAAAGGAGGTCTCTTCACGGAAGTCTTTTAGAAAGGTCTTATTATAATACTTCTTCTCTTTACTATAATATACGTTACTAGGGCGGCTAGTATAGCGATTATAGACTATATATTATAAGACGTAATCATATAACGTCTTATCATCCGTTTCTAATAGTATATATACTTAAATAATACTATTAATGTCTTAGATAGTACTAACTCAGTCCTCTTCCCGTATAATTAGTAAGATATAAGTATAAGGAAGACTAAACTTAATAATAAAATAATAAAATAATAAGTAATATTAATACTAAGTACGTGTTAATAAAGAAGGTTATCTAGTAGCTTATTAAGCTTTTACTTAAAAATACGTATAATTAATTTATAATAGTACTCTTATATCTAACTATCTATTAATAGACTAAGGATATTAGGCTACTTTAGGTTATAAATAAAGGTTATAAAGTATTTAGCTCTCTTATAAATAATTATTATAGCGTCTTATACCTTTACTTTTATATAGCGTAGACTACCTAGTATAGTTATTAGGAGTATAATTACCTTAGAACTAATATTATTAAGAGATATATCAGGATTAGTACTTAGCCTATCTATTAGCCCTAAGTAGTAATCGGCCCTAATAGTTTATTAATTCTACTAATATTAATTAAGGTTATTTAACTTAATTAAGGCCTATATATCTATAACCTAGTAACTAAATAGATATCCGGTATATATCATATAATTAAAGAAATTGTCACGTATCTAGACTATAATTAATAAGTAAGATATAGCTAAAGTTAGGCTAACTTAGGTTAAAATAGGTTAAAATCTATAAAAAAGGGGTTTAGAAGTCTTACCTATATCTATTTTACGTTAATTAGGCTAACTTAGGCTAACTTAGGCTAAAATCTATAGTAAAGGAGTTTAGGAGTCTTACCTATATCTATTTAATATTAATTAGGCTAATTTAGGCTAACTTAGGCTAAAATCTAGAAAGGAGTTTAAGGGTCTTACTTATATCTATTTTATATAGAACTAACGCCTCGTTAATTATATAGACCTACTACGTCCTTAGAATATATACTAGCTAATAGTATTTAGATCTTCGTCTTACTTAGGATTATAACCTTCCTCCTACTCTAGATTATTATTAAAGGGAGTTATATTATAGTAAGATAATATCCTAGCGGTATAATTACGTCGTGATATATATAATAGATAGTTATCAGGGAGTAATTAACTAGCTAATAAGATATAATTATACTATAATTATTTATTAAATAAGAATAGTAAAGGATATTATAATACTATATAAGATAAATACTAATCTAATATTAATATAAGACCTCCCTCCTTAGTTTATATATAAATATCGCGCTTTATCTAACCTCTTAATATATTAGTAGGTATTATTATAACATAGGTAACCTTTATAAATATAAGATAATTATAGGTATTATAGTCTTAATATCTAGGATCTAATTATTAGATATATATATTTATTATCTTAATAGGATACTATTCTTAATCTTCTTAAAGGTAATTATAGTAATCTTTAAAGCCTTATATATAAGGATTAGTAAAATATAGATAGCGTTAGATAAGAGTAAGTATATATTAGTTTAGATTATTAAAATAGTATTAGCGAGTATTCAGTTAATCCTATATACTATCTAGGATATATATTTAAGCGAATTTCAGCCTTAAGCTATTATTAGGTATAAGAGGCCTTATAAGATAATAGACTAACCTCTAGATATAAAAGGTAGTATAGCTTATATAATAATTAATATTATTAATATCCTTACTAGTAAATAAGAGGTAATTATTATAGCTAATAATATTATTAAGAAATTCCTTATTATAAGTAATCCTCTTATATATTATTTACCTATTTACCTTAATAACGTCTATCTTATAAAGTAATATATTAATATCTCTTACCTTAAGCTCCTTCTATTTTCTAGGTCTATTTAGTAATAAATCTATATCTACTAGTATATATAATTAATTAAGGGATATTTAATTATTCTTACTATTATTATAATATAGCTATCAATTATCCTAACCTTACTTACTAGCCTAAGATTATATATTATAGTATAGGTATCTATTAGATACGTCTTTAAGGGATCTATATATTATATAGAGTTCTATATTTTTCGCCGTATTAAGATCTTTATATAATAGATATTTAAAACCTAATATCTAGCTACTATCTATACTATTCCGCTATTAATATAGGCCTCGTCGCCGCGTCAGCTAATCCTTAATAATATCCTCCGCTATATACTCCTAGCGAGTATACCTACGTAGAGTGCGCGCGTTATATATAGGAGGAGGCTAGGAAGTAATTTCTTCTACTATATCTTCTATTATAGGGGGACTTAATTATTAAGGATCTTAGGGGGGAATAACTACTTAAATAGTTAGATTAGTAAGGGGAATAGGTTAGTAGATTATAATATAGCTATAAAGGTAAGAATTATATTAAAAGCTATTAAATAGTCTATTTAATTAAAGTCTAAGGGATATGGTTATATTAAAAGTATTAGCTTAGAAGTATTAACTATATCCCCCTTATTATTAATAGTATTAAGACCTATTTTATTATTTCTTAAGTAGCTAATATACCTTATATTATTACTCTTATATAGCCTCCTCCTTTTATTACTATTAATATTAGGATTAATATTAATAAGTACTAACTATTTAATAGATAATTAAGTAGGGGTAGATAACTATACTAAGGGGTTTTTAAGAGGGAGCTAGGGGTCTTGAAGATGACTAATATATATAGGTAGGTATAAATTATTATATAGGGCGTAGAGGTCTATAGTATTAAGATCAGGACTATTAAAAAAGATGAATATATTAGTAAATAAAGTAGACGCGGAGAAGAGGTACTAAGAAATAGGATTATAATACGCTAAAATATTAGATTTAAATATAACTTCTATATTAGTAATTAGAAATTTATATATTTCTAAAGAATTAAATTCCTTAACTAAATATATATCTTTTTATATTAATAGAATGATATTATATACGTAGGTATATAAGTAGTCGCGATATATAATTACTATTACTAAAGTTTTAATATTCCGCTAAAACTGGCGCTAGGCCTAAGGTTATAATAGGGTACTTATAACCAATAGATAAGCGTAGATAAGGGCGGGAGATCTTCAGGGTTTAAATATCCAGATATTCTATTATAGTAATAAGATATTCCTTATTACGTTTCTTAGTAATAGTAACCGTTTCCCCCTCTTTTATTAGTAGATTAGGTATAAATAATAACTAAGTATACTTCTAGAGCTTCTTAGACCGTAATTTTGCTTGGATGTTAATGAATTAGGATAAGTAGTTCTTCTCGTTAAGAGGTTTAAACCGTAGACTATAGGAATCAGATATAATTATAACTCTCGTTAAGTTAGACTTTATACCGCTAAGTTATTAAGGACGTAGAATAAAAACTCTTACTTTAAGTTAATAATAGGTACTCTTATTAAGTAAAAATATAAGTATCGTAGGTATCAAGAGATATAATAGCAGGGCGAGGAATATTAATCCCTCGTTAGGACTAGGCTAAATCAATAAATTAATAGAGCATTGGATATAATAACTTATGCGTAGTATTTACCTAGGCTTATAACCTGATAGACGTAGGCCATAAATGGTAGCATGGTAGATAGATTGATTGTATAGGAAGATACGTTTATCTAATGCAGAGTTTTATGAGTGCCAAGACACTAAGATATGACTGTGATATCCAATTTCCAACACTTCTTGGGTATGATTAGGAGGAATGTAATCAGTGCTTGGGGTACTAATCTCGATAATCAGTATTGAAAGTAGATATACTTAAAGAATTATATGTCTGGTGGTCAAGAGGGTGACCTGTTCGGGTCAATTTACTGCAGCAATTGGCGTAACATTGACTGAGGCTTTGTGATGGAATATCTGGAGTAGAATTGCATTTCATGCCATCATAAAACGCCAAATTGACGATATCATACATAGCACACCACGCCTTGCGGCATCAATCCGTCTACTGTACAGGTGCCACACTGGCTGCCGCTCCATTGCCAGTATTCGGCCGACCGTTTCCTCTCCGAACAGTGTCATTTCTCGGCCTAGGTCCAAACAAGCTCCGCTGCAGATTCTCCTTGTCCTCTGCTTCAGCGAACATATCTTCACGTCCCTTGCCAGGGAGCATTCCAGCATTTTCAATCAATCTATGCGCTCGCCGGAATTCGTCCCGTACAGCGACAATGCCATTGTGAACTACGGTCCTTGCGACATTGTGCTCTATTTCGAAAGGATCTTCGATGGCGAAAAGGTAGCGTTGTCGGATTTCTTTCGTCTGCTGGGGTCCGGGGCCCTTTAGTTCCACGGTCTCGGTCTTGGCGCCCGTCCAGCCTTTGGCTTGCTTCGGGATGATGCCGCCGATTGTTCGTAACGAGAGGGTGTCCGTGGCCCATGAAAAGCCGCCAAATGGACTCCTGTGGTCTTGTTGGGCGTAATAGTGGAAGAAGCCGCGGAGGAGGCATCCTACACTTTCACTGTTCTTCGTGATCAATTGCTGCTTTAGGAGGTTTTCTATTGCAGCTTGATTGCGGAGAAATTGTACATTGTGTCCATCAAGCTCGACGATGCTAGCGGACATCTCGTCTTCAAACGCTAGCGGCATTCGTTGGAGGTTGGGTAAGACAGGTGGTTGGGCAATATTGACCAGATAGTGCAGCACCATGAGCACGTACCCATAGGACGAGAGCGTGCCGTGATATGGGGTGTTGATCTTTCGCTTCTTAGACCAAGCTTTGACGAAGATCACCATCTTCCGTACCCGTGGATCGCAGAGCGAGTAGCATTTCAGCATGTGAGAATTGTGAAGCGCTAGGTGGTTGGAGAAGTTGATATCGCACTGAATCCCAACACCACTTTTCGGGAAGTCAAGGTGATGTTCTGGAGGCTCACGGTACCTACCAATGACATTTGGTAAGGCTTTCAAGCGGTCTTTGGCCAGGCTTCTAGCGGTTTCAGAAGTATTTTGGCCTACGAATGATTGGAAAAAGTTGCTGATGACCTTTCGTTCTTGGGTTGTATACCATCTTTCCTGAATCGCAAGCTTGTACAAACGGATACGCTCCGAGTCTGATTTTGTCAATAGACCAGGATCGTCGGCCTCCGTTTGCATCGACGCTGGGGAATTTCCTTCCCAGCCATCCACATGTTTGACAGGGTGACCCCTATCGTTTGCCGGCGACGAACTTTCGTGGTCTAGCGTGGTGCTATCTATCATAGATGCTTGTGTGGGTTTGGCAACCTCAGGGGGCATAAAGCCCCTCGATCTGGCCACGGGCTCTGCCACGCTGTTCGGCCGATTTTGTGGCAAAGTTGGATCCGGCCTATTCTCTATATCAGGTTTTGTGGACTTCTTTCCAGCCTTTGGTGGTTTAATTGGGGGTGGACAATCCCGCTCTTTCTCATACTTTGCGCGCTCTGCCATGAGTAAGGCAGCAAGTTCTGGTGTTGGCGTCTCGCAGAATTTGATAATCGGAACCCTGGTCTTGGTCAGGAGCCTCACGCCATATCCTAGATTCAGTAGCGTCTTCTCGACAATCCTTGGAAGCTCCGACTCGGGCGATGAGGCGTCAGGTTTCGATAAAGGCGACAAAAGTACCAGGTCCATATCCGATGCTTTGGTCGCAAACGTGGTGCTCAAGCTACCGAAACACTTCAACTGAACCGAATCTGTTTCAACATTGGGCCCATTTCGAGGTTTTTCATACTCATAGACCGCTTTCTGGCAAGCTTGCTCTAGGGACTCCCACAGTCTTCTCTTCTCGTTGAATTCCTCAACGGTGATCGCGGCTTTAGGGATCTCCTCAAGTGCAATGACGTCCAGATAAGCAATCTGCGCCTCTGCAGTTGCGTTTGCTGATTGAGCCTGGTGATTGCCATTTCGATATGGCTTTGTACCGTGGAATGCAGGGTTGTACAGCTGTCTGTGCTGTGGAGGTGGCCGATTGTAGCCTTGATTTTGCACGAATGCTCCATCGGTTGGGTGAGTCGGAGGGTGATTTGCCCTCCATTGGCCAGCTGCCTGGGGAACACCACGCAGATGGGGCGCTAGCACAGGCGGAGCATGGCCCTGGTAACTTGACGTTGGTTGGGACTCTTGCACCTGGAACGGCGCATTTGGTGGTATGAAGCCATTGACAGGACCAGATTGCTGTCTTCTTTGTGCTTGGTTTGGCCTCCTAAAGCCACGTTGATGGGGATCATTCCCTTGTTGTTGGCCACTATTGTTCAGAACCATGCCGCGCATATGATCTTCGAGGCTATCTATTCTTGGTTGCGACACATTCGAAGGATATCGAACATGCATTGGGGGGTTAGATGGGATATTGACCTGTGGCTTGGACGCGCCCAGATATGGGTATGGTTGATCCAGAGACACGGCATTTGGTGCGGCGGACATAAGATGGTGGTGGTTGGGCGGTGCTGCAGCCCAGTGCGTAGGTGTTGGTGGTAGGCTCACTCGAGCTGGGGCCGCTGGTCTGCTGCCAGGTGCGCCACCAGCGGAGCCATCGAAATTCATGGTTTGCGGTCCCAAGCTTGCCATGATAGAGACTAGCAATGGTGGTCTTACCGACGAGGAGCCAAGATTGTAAATCCTGTAAGTGGATCGTCGTGACTATAACAGATATTCGCTAGCGAAAACGAGAATTCAAACGACACGGCCAGCCGGCGGGATCCTAAGAGAGGCAAACGATGGAACAATATCTAAAAGTGTCACTTCTCCCGGCTTATGCATTGCGGAATCTTATCTTTGCCCAATGTAGTTAGCAGGCACAGATATTTGCAGCGGTCGGGTTCGGTCAAGCTTCACGGAGCAGTGAATAGACATCGACTCAATAGTCTACAGCTTGCTTGCTCACGTATGTAACGTTAGCAGAGGATTTATTGGCCCTGAGCAGGATTGATAGGATGTCCATCCGAGAGGGGACTTCAACAATGATTTCACTCTGCGACTTGCATTCTGATTGACCTACGGTACCTTTGGTGTCAACAACCATTCAGCAAAGGGACAATGGAACTGACCGACTTCAAGTTCCGAGAAAGCCGGGCCGTCCATTACCCGTCGATAGACGCCTCGCGCGCTATAAGGCTGACTAGCGCCCTGCCGATCCGGGCCTGGGCAGCCAAAGACGCTCAAGAAACAACGGAATTCATTCTCAAGTACAATTACTTATACCATTCACGTCCGGTAGCTGCCAATCTCCTGGTCTAGTATATCAGCACTTATGACTTGAGCTACCTCTAGCTCTGCGTTAATCGCAGCGACTACCCCTCCTGAACACTTTTGACTCTCTCCACAACTCTGCAGCAGCTCATATCTCACTTCACCGACCCACTTGGCGATCGTCGCAATGAGTGCCTCACCAGCGGGCTTTACCCCAGGACGTACGCCTAATGATGGCCAGCCGCCTAAGATTCGTCGACCAAAGCCTGCAAATCCTCTCGTACTACCTAAGAAGCGAAACCCACGGCCCCCAGTAGCGAACGGTGGTGCAACAGACCAGTCGAACGGTTCTAGAATTCCCGGTCCTGGTCAAACACACTCAATGCCCCAGCATCTAGGAAGGCCAGCTTCCCAGTTCTCGCAACCCTCACCTGCTCCTCCGACCACCATAGAGAATGGCACCAGTGGTTTCAGCTCTCAGCCCATGGCGCCATTCCGCGACTATCCTTTAGTATTGTCAAAACAGGCTTTAGCAGATGGTTTTCGACACCATGTGGCGCGCTTTTCAGGCAGTAGAATGTTCGATCCAAGGACTGGTCATGAATCTGTCCGCCGAGTCGATCCCAGGAATGAGGAGGAATTTGTACGTCCAGTGAGGCTTCATCGACGAGATCCTCGAGCGCCACCCGGAGGGGCAGGTGGGGTAAAGGCTGAAGATCACTCTCAGAATGGCACGGAAAACATGGACGAGAAAGAACGAGAAAAGCAGGAGATTCTCAAAGCAGAAAGAGACGCTAAGCGAGAGGTTGAAATGGCTCAGGTGGCGCCATCGGTATCCGTGCCTAGGAGCTCGGGGAAGAACATGAAGAAAACGGAGCAGATCTACCGCAATGATCAGACTGACGAGCAGAAGAAACGGTCACAGCTGCGGTATGAAGAGGCCATGCCTTGGCATTTGGAAGACTTTGATAACAAGAACACTTGGGTGGGGAGCTATGAAGCCGCACTTTCAGACACCTACTCGATGATTATTCCAAGCCAAGATGCAAACGGAAACCCTTACTTCAGATTGGTCCCGTTAGAGAAGTGGTATAAGTTCACACAGAAGAACCAATTCAAGGCCTTGACGGCTGATGAAGCCGAGGTCCGGTTCAATAAGAAGATCAAGGAACCTCGGTGGTTCATGGACTCCGAAGAATCGAAGCAAAGGAGGAAGGAGGAAGAAGAGAGTAAGAAACTCGCTAGCGGACTTTTCATAGGCAAATGGGAGAGGGGTGGTGGTGGTAGTGGGAACGCTGCCCCCGTCACCAAGCATGGGAATGCCGATGTAGACGATCTAGACTTTCAGGAAGATCGATTTGCAGACGATGAGGATAATGTAAATCTTTTCGAAGAGGATGACGACAACACGAAAGACGCCAAGGCGCGTATCGAGAAGGACCAATTACAGGCCAATGTGTTCGACCTCAAAGAAGAGAAAGAGTACGAGAAGCAAGAAAAGCTAGAGAACAAAGAGAAAGAATTAGAGAAAAGGTTTGGAAAGCGTACCAAAAAGACTCTCATCAAGCGGGAAAAGAATTATGTCTATGACTCCGACTCGACTGACAATCCTTACACTTCCGAGGTTCGTTTATCAATGCTACTCCTTGCGCAGTTGCTGACTATACTCTAGAGCGAGTCAGACGATACAGAGACTGAACGCCTGAAGGAGGAGGAGCGCAAGAAAGCTGAGGAGGCGAAGTCCACCCCAGAAAAAGAAAAAGCGTCTAAACCAAAGATCTCATCCGATGCCTCTAACAAGGACACCAGTACGCCTTCCAAAAAGCATGACAAACCACTTAAAACTTTCTCGTCCATCAGCAATCTCAAGCGACCTGGGTCCCCTCTCAACTCCGAAGCAAGCGGCAATGAATCCTCACTCAAGAAGCACAAAAAGAAGCATCCTCTCACTTCATCATCTCAGCCCCAAGCCCAGGCAAATAGTACTCTCCAACCACCTTCGCGCACCGGCGCACCACCCCTCGCGCCTTCATCCTCCGCACCGCAGCCTCCTCTTCCGCGCAAGACGTCTGGCATTCCTACCAAGCGTCCCCGCGGCCCTGGTTCGGGCAGCGACACCGATGGCGGTGCGGGCTCTGGCGGTGATATGAGCGACGGTGCTCGAAAACGCCAAAAGTTGAAGATAAATATGTCCAGCAACAATGGAACGCCGCGAGGGAGCAGGAGCGGTAGCCCTGAACGACCCGCTGCTGCACCCGCTGCTAAATCGGGCGGGGGCGGTGGTAGTCGAGCGGGGAGTCCTGGTAATACCTATCTCTACTTTACCCTGACTCTGCCTTTCCCATTTCTCGCGCTCCCAGCTCGTTCCAGACCCCTCTCCACAGAATGCTGACAGCATTTCTAGCCCCTAGCGCTGCTCCAGCGGACGCGCTGGGTTTTCCAACAGCTATAGAGCTGCGTGCGCAGGTTCCTGCATCGGGTATCACTACCGTTGCTCTCTTCAAACGTTTCAAAGGTCGCATTACAGGCGACGATCGACAAAAGCAATTCATGGCAATGGTCAAAACGCAAACCAAATTCGACCTGCCTTCTAAGCTTGTCTTCTTGAAACCCGAAAAATAGAGCTGATGGGCAGGACAGAGCGGTAATGAGGCCCAACGGTAGAGGGCTTCATACTTTTGGACCACGCATGGATTTCGAAGAAAATGCATTACTATATAGCGCATAGGCCTTAGGCGGACAGTTTTTAGGAGTGACCCGATATGTTCCCGTGCAACAAGTAACGATTGGGGTGTTGGGGCGTCAGGATATGATCAAGTTGTATGATACTTGAGATGCTATGTACCCTGAATGCAACCATTTCAATCGCAGGTGGGCTCCACCTCATCTGCATTTGTCGCAAGCTTCGACTCTCTTCATCTTTCTCCCCCTCTCGGTCACAATCCTTGACTAGCCGGAGTTCCATACACATCATAGACTGGTCCCCAACGGCCCTCGTCGTCGACATGAAGTCGGCGATCAGCGGCCTGTCTCTTCCGCATCTTCTCCTCGAACGACAATTCACGAACCGACTCTTCGCACATTGCCCTCCAGCTCTTTATCTGGTCTCGACTCCACCGGATATTGAACAGTACATTGTCAGCACTGCAGTTTTTGACCTCGTACAAGGACCAGAGGATTTCTTGGGGCCCAGGGAGCCTTTTCTGTTCAATGAACGGTCAGTTCCAGCCTTCTTACTTCGCGAGCGCCTACACCATTGGTGGAATTGGAGTTGACTCAGACTCACCGCATTTGCAAGATTTGCAGCGGCCGTTTTCTGCCCGAAAAAGCTTGACATCAACGCCTTCCACGGGGCACTAACCTCGCGTGCCTTCTCATTAACAGAAAAACCCGCCAAGCCATCGCACAACCCGCCTCTCATTTGCATGACGAAGAGTGACTTTCCCTCTTCGTAGTTCCTAACATCGGTACATACCGCAGGTATTCGTTCCTCGTTGTCGACCGCTCTGTTGTATTTTGCTCCCATTTGGACACATATGGCATGCAGGATGTAATCATCGGTAGTGTACTCGCACGTGTTGTTCAATTTGAACACCGCCCGATTTGGACGCACGAGCGGATGTCGTAACGGTCCTGGTGTGCAGTAACAACTTCGACCACATACTGTCTCGCACTTATGACAATAGCCGCCTGTGGGATATTACGATAAGCGGTCAACTCGGGCGTTCTCGACGGCTCCAGCCCCCCGTTGTTGTCACGAAGAGAAGCTGGAGGGGCTAGGAGAGGCGAAGTCACGGGGATGCTTACCGCAATCTGCATATATCGTTGTCTTTTCCAGGTGGTACTCAATGAAGAGTTTCTCGATCTCGGCTTTGAAAAGTCTTGAAACATGTCGTACAGTCAGCCAAAGATACGCTAGTTCGGCTTGCGACTTGCGGTCTCGAAGGCAGGTTATAATCATGGCCCATATCTCTGTAGGGAGTGCTGCACGTGGAGGCAATGGAGGAGGACGACGGCGGGTGCGACGCTTGGTTCTGGTTGTAACACCTTTCGACATTGTTTTTGTGATGCTCAGCTGTGAGGCTGACGAGAGTAAGCTTGAAGTGTGATCCTCAGCTGCGAATGGGCTAATAAGGGGCGTTCTGGGTGGGAGAAGATGGAAAATGCCGGTGGATGATCGTAGATGATGGTGAGTAATTGAGCAGGTGGCAAAGAGTGATCAAGAGCTAGGAAGGACGTGTTGCTTAGGAACAGGCTGTGTTTATGTACTACCTCGGCTTCAGTCGGCCGTCTGTAGTCCTACCCGACGGACATGAATGCAAACCTTGACACCACCTTCTCCCAATCACTTGTGTTCACAGCTGTTGGGAATGAGGAAACTTGTCGTACCTGATGGTTTTCGAATGGCTCAAGCTCGTAATATCTATGCATCGCTCAAGCTTCCTCTGGACGGACTCAAACGGAAATAATCGACCAATAGGCTGAGCTTGCCTGTAGCAGCCCTTCTGGGCTCGATATCATCACTAGGTACATTGTCCTTCTTCTTCCGGCCTCGGATTAAGTCAGGCTTGCTTGCTTTAATTGCTCGTCCATGCGCATATCATGAACAGAACGGTTAAGACACCAGAATGTGCCGAAAGATAACCTAGGCTATTAGATCGAGGTGGATTCGGTTGTCCGAATGGGTCCAAGTGATGGTGGCCCTTTATTCAGGATCGATGTTCATCTCTTGCACATGGTATACGCCCACGACGCCTAATGTTTTGCTGTTAGGCATTATATCTAGATCTTCCTACTAATGGAGATGCGTTTGTTTAGTAAACCGCTACTAGCTATGATGCGGGTATCTGAACATCATGATATAATTTTCTCTCCCTACGTAGGTTTTATATAGTCTACTTAATTCTCTCATTTATAAGGCCAGTAATCATATAGGCAACTCCTAAGTTTTTACTCCCATAACTTATTGGGGACCTAAGTCGGAGGACTTTTGGAAGGCTGGAAAGGGACTGTCCGCATACAATTCATGGTCGTCTAGCTAACGTCACCGTTATGGTAGAGACGACGAGGTCTCGGAGTGGTTCGAATATTTTGCGAGCCGCTACACAGGACAGTCGAAGATGCGACATCAGGATTAGGCATGAAGAGCTCTTAGTTGCCCCAAGGTAACATAACGCTCTTGCGAAGTCTGTCACTTGAGCTTGTCTATAATAACCTTGTGATTGCATTTTGGATACCCTACTATCTCGACTCATTGTCAATTCATGCCTGATAGTCATGAAGATTGTAAGAAGGAGCTTCTAGGATCGATCGTCCTCCTCAAACTTGTCAGACCAAGCCGTGCGAAAGTGGTACGTGGAGCCCACCTCCGAGATCTCCTGTAGCTCTTCTTGCGATAGGTTGGTTTTCAAAGCCTGACCATACTCATCAAGCCTTTCTGGCTTCATAGTGGTGGTGACAGCAACAACATTATTCTGCATCAACCAAGCGAGGAGCACGACGGCCTTGGTGGTATCATGCGCCTTTGCTATGCGGGCCAAGGGCTCCTGCAACGGCCCCTCAGGGCACCGGAAGGCGGGTGTCAGTCCTTTGAACGATCCAACTTGAATACCTTTCTGACGCATCCACGGCATGTATTGGTTTGCGCGTTGAAGATACGCATGATATTCGATTTGGTTGATGACAGGTAGCTCACTTGCTCCTTTGAGCGTTGCTTCAATATCGGAACGCTTGTAATTACTCACGCCAATCGACTTTACCTTACCCGCCTGCTTCACCTCTTCCATTGACTTCCACGCACGCTGGAAGTCCGCCTCGGACTTGGCGAAGAAAGGGATGTGAATCAGATACCTCCACGTGTGGTCAGAAAGCTTTCCAGCCGACGCTACCACATCTCGAGTACCTACAAGTCGAAAGAATTTGTCTGCAACTTCTTGAGACTTTGGTCAAGTGCTCCAGGAATGTCTTCGATGCCTTGGGCAACTTTGTTGGTAATGAAGAGCTTCTCGCGGGGGACACCAGCTTCCTTGATCGCAATGCCAACTTCCTCTTCAGTGCCATACATCTCTGCATAGTCCAAATGATTGAACCCCTTTTGGATGGCTGTTTTGGTCAATTTTACGAGGTTCGTATCGAAGCGTGTGTTGCCAACATCCTTGTACCATGCTGTTCCAGTACCAAAAGCGAGCTGTGCAGCTTGTCAGTCAAATGGTGCTACTCACCATGGCTTCCCGTCGAGCCACAACTTACTAGAGGTATCTTGTTGCCGTCATGGAGAGACAGAAAGGGAATATCCATGATTTGAGTTGGATAAGACGTGTGCACGGAAGTGAATGTGTTCAAGAGAAGTCGGGTGATCATACGTTGTTGTAGGCGGTGGGAAGCGGTATAGCAGCGTGTGCCCTATCTTTGAGGCCAGGTCGACGAATGCAAAGTGTGCCAGGAGCCAATTCTAATTTTTGCTGACCTAGAGATAGACTCCCAAGATCTGTGCCGCGTACGCACTGGCGTTTATAGAGACTGCTCGTGAGTACGCTGTACATTTCATCAGCCTTGTACTGCGCCTTGCCAACAGCAGTGCAGGTTGCATATGCAGGATGCTCCCCTGCTCCAGGAGGCTGTCCCCACTAAAAAAAGCCTGGGAAAGCATTACTAAAAGGGAGGTATTGTGATTACAACCCCTTTGCCCCGTCCCAACCGGGTATGGCTTGGGGTCGTCGGGTAGCCCCCTTACCTAGCCTGGCCCCCCGGGGTAAGCCCGGGGCTTCTAGTGCCCTAAAGGCTAACCTACCCCTACGTACCTAAGCTACTTGCGCACAAGACCCCTAGACATCGGGGCGCTGGAGCGCGATAGCGCTCTCTTGGCAGGCGCTAGGCTTTGCCTACTACTATGGTGCCTCTTCGGGGCCTTGGCTGGGGCTCATGACGCCTATAGTACGCCTCCGGGCTACTGGGGCCATTAGTGCGCTATCCGGGGCGGCTCGGATGGGTATTCCGACTTCCCGCTTGGGGGGTGTAAGCGTAGGCGATTGGGGGTGTAATTGTAGCCTGCATGACTGATATCTAGGGCAAGCCCTGGATCCTGCACGACCAAACGCTAAATTGACCGGACTTCTCAGAATGTAACACGCACTCGAGTAGCAGCCTTCAGGCTGTCAGCGATTCCAGAAAAGGTGCCAGGAACCTGATACACCGCCCGACCCAACTATAGTGTCGCTACTGAATTTATCGGTGATGACGACCTTGCCTGACACGTTTGTCACACCTGAATCGTTCAGAGCTGTTGACATCTCAGATCCAGCTGATCGCTTCATTAATCAATCAGTCTCACAGCTGTATAGACAGCGTTAGACTCTTTCATCACGCCTAATCCGTCCGTATCGGTCGCTGATCGAGGGCGATTGCTTGGAGGTCTAATATCTACTCATGGAGACGGCACTAACCACAACTCACACACGCAAGCGCCCCAAACTCAACGAGCCACCCCCTATCACCGATATCATCTCCGGTCATACCGTGACGTTTGGGCTCACCATTCTTCCCAATGAGATCTGGGACGAGATCTTCGCCCTGGTGCTTGTGAATCCTTCAAGCATCGCCTACTGCGATCTTCGACGAAAGGGCGTTGCTGGGTCGACAATAATTCCATTAATGCTGGTCTGCAAAGCATGGTACGAACGTGCACGATTCATCTTTTACGCAAAAAATCATTTCGACTTCGACACGTTGTCTCATTTCACAGTGTCGCTCAAGCATATGGCGCTCGAAAGCCGGCAAAACCTGAGAAGTATTGAAGTTCAATGGGGCTATGAAGGGGACATAGCGCACGATAGAATTTCCCAGACACTAAGACAATGTAGCTCGCTGCAGATTTTCCGTGTGGTATTTCTTCATAATTCCATCGGGGTGTTACAAGCTGGCCCAGACATGGCGCACTCGAAGCCGTACAAAGGTTTCAAGGATATGCGAGGCTTGAAGGAGTTTACGATACGCTGTGATGAATCCGTCAGGATTCCAGGTGCACTATGGAGCGCGTTTGTCCTTGGGACGGAGCCAACGACGGTGAAGGAACCGCAATGTCTCTGCTGCAATCGGCTGCAGGCGCTTTTGGAAAAATGCGTCTTCCAACCCCGACAGGAGCGCTAGACTGGGGCGATGTTATAGAGGAAGAGGAAGATCAGGGGTTAGACTAAGGGGGTAGCGAAGAAGAAACGGAAGAACGAGAATTCCGAACCCATGCCTTGGTCTTCCCCCAAAGGGAGCTGCGATAATCTCCCTTAGCCAACCGCCACATCGAAGAGGAATCGACTACTGAGACTGCAATGACATTCATCATCCACAGCCATGGATTTGCTGGCCAACACGCTGCGTGTCCAGAATGCGATCAGTGTTCTCCGAACCGTGATAGGGAACTCAACTTGCTTGCAGACCAACGGTAGAACACATTCTACATTTCCTATCCACTCCCCCACCAGCATCAACAACCTCCAAGCGTCGCCGCCGCTACGCAAAACCGCGCTTTGTCCATCAAAATCAATCTCTGCAGGATCAACCCCCTTTTCAGCTGTTATCAAAGGCATTGCTGCGATGACCAACGAACTTTTGTCCCAGCGCAAGACATGTCGTATCTTATATTGTACACGACTAACTTAGATTATAAAGGGAGCAAACACGATCAAAATACGCTCAGCAACCCAGCGCTCACAAATAAGCCATACAGGAAAGAGGATCCCCAAATAGATACAGGATGGTTGAGGACAATACGTTATCTTTCATGCCATCAAGTTCAGGAAGGGCGTTGGATGTCTTGAAATGTGCTATACCTCCAATGACGACTGGTAGGCGCCGAGTCAAAAGCTACGATCATAGAATGGGATCTATCATATTGTGCGAACGTTGCAAGCCGCTTGAGTCCATGGGCGAGGACGCCGATGGAGGGCTAAAGGTCTTAGTCTGAAAATCCTGTATCTAAGGGGCCAAAGGCCCCATCCTTCTTGGCTGTACTGCAACCCCCATATCAGCATGACAATATCACAATATGACAATGACAATTTCTCATTTTCTGACACGCTAGAAGCGATGGTCTTGGTTTATATAGATAAACCTTCACTCCTTTAAAGAGTTATTGGTCGATCATAGACAACGTGGCTAGTATTATTGCACAATTTTGCAACAGAACAATACGAGCTCTAGCTAAAATGTACAAGAAGCATAGAGAAAGTCTCCGTCCATCTAATCTAATAATCCAGCATTCTTGCCCATATCCCAAACGCCATGCCTGCATTGATTTCCTTATATCCTCAGGCGCCGTTCACCATTACCTGGGGCTTCGGTGTGTCTTCCTTCCCACTGGCCTCGTACTTGTCCCAATTCGCCAACACATTGCCGATCCTCGGGCTGTTAGTCAAGCGGTATACCTCCTCGAAGTATTCTTTGGAAAGGTCAAATGGCTTTGCTGTGACGTTGGGAATGTACTTCCCAATCAATTTGCTAGGATCGATCGTAGTCTTATTAATCTTCTTCAACAAGAAGCTTCGGAACGGCTTGACTCCAGATCGCAAGAATGTACTGTGGAAAGGCACGTCAATTCCCTTGAGAGGGATGGTGGCGAAGCCGCGCTCCAGCTCGATAGGCTTGGGTTTGGCTTCACTTTGCTTTGCGCATTCCTTGATGATTTCAACAAGGTGAGCCTTGACATCATCCAGGGAGAGTGTTTCGATCAGCGAGTTGATATCGACCTTTTGGGCTTTGAGGAAGTTGGTGACACCCGTGAGGCAGTCGAGCGCTCGGAGATCTCCGGCGCAGACGTACTGCATGTTGGCGACGTTGTAGTTGACAATCTCCAGTAACCATGTGGTTTCCTCTGCTATGTTTTCGACAACGTATTGCAGCGCTTGCTCATTGAAAGTCTTCGACACTCGGCTCGGGTTGACGGCGCACATGGAGTAGTTGGAACGACCGGCCTCGTCTCGCTCCACAGCAACTTGCATGGTAAGACCACGATAGAATACGACAGACACCAAGCTCTCAATGGGCATGACTTCTGCAAGAGCTGCGAGAGCCGAGTATTCACCAAGGGAATGACCTGCGAAGCTGCTGTCTCTCTGTACGAGCCCTTTTGATCGCATATCTTCAAAGCTAGCTTTCTCCATTAGGGTCAGGGCAGGCTGAGTGAACTGTGTGGCAGAAAGAAGTCCAGTGGGGGATCGGTAAGTGTACGATGTGGTGTTTTCGTTCACCTCCTTGAAGATTCTTTCTGACTTAATGGAGCCGTCGTAATTAACCGACTCGAATGTCATGGACATGTAGTTCTCGCGAATCGCTTTTCCTCGGGGCCCACCAAAGTGAATCGTGAGCTCTCTGGGATTGTTCTTAACGATGTTTGTTATTGAAAACCCTAAGTAATTTGATTAGCGTAACAGGAAACGAGTCGGCGTTAAGATGCATACCATAAGTCTCCATGAAATGTCTATCAGCACGGTCCCAAACCTCCTTGGCAACGGGACTACTGGCATACAGCTCCATACCCATACCTTGCTCCTGTGAACCCTGTCCAGTGAAAACATAGGAAGTCACGGGCTGCTCGACCTCTGCTTCTCCAATCATGACCTTGTCCTCCGTTTCCTTATTGCTGGCCTCAACTTTGATGATTTTGCGACCAGAAACCATACCAATGTGCTGAAGCTTGACTTCGATATCATCGTTGGGTAAAACCATACCAACCATCTGGCACGAGAAGCTTCGGACTCGACCAACATTATTCTCTGCGGCCCAAGTCTCAACCAAGCTGCGGACGGCAGCGCTAGAGTACATGCCATGCGTGATTGTTCCAGGCAGGTTGGCATAGCTGGCGAAGACGCGAGATACGTGGATGGGATTGTAGTCTCCGGAGACCCTAGCGTATGGCTCATTCGAAGCTGGAGCTCGCAGGACCAAAGGAGTCTTACCGCTCAGTGGGATAGGGTTCTCGAAGTTGACTGGTTGTTCGATCGAAGACCCATACCGTTGGAGATAGTCGATCACCGGGTTGCCATGCGAGACGCCAGCCTGATAGTTGACTGAAGCAACTTGAATGACCTCTTTACTTGGTAGTTCCAACAAAACCTCTCCGATAGTCTCGACCTGGCTAAAGACTGCCTTGTTCTTAAAGTGAACTAATGTTTGCAGTCGGAACGTCAGCGTTTGATTGAGCAAATCCATATCAGGCTCATCCATCTCAAACCATTCTTTGGAGTGCAACACAGCGACGTCTTTCGATGAGCCAAGGTGCAGCTCCATTGGTGTTTCGTCCTTTCGCTCGAAGGTGTTCGCGAAGTCCGAATATGCGCCACGGTAGAGGAATTGTGTAGTGACCACCATTACAGGCTTGCCCTCACGCTTAATTGTTCCGCTGACCTCCACCAGCTTTCCTGAGTCTTGGTTGATGACGGCGTTGATCAAGGCAGTGGTACTGACTACATCGCCTTGTTTCAAGGGTTCTGCGCCAGGAACCATGCGGAAGCCGTTGGACAGGTGCACCAGCTTCAGCAGGTCACCATCGATAGTCCTTGGAAATATGGGCTTGGTGATTGCTTTCCAACCCACGACGATAGCAAAATCCATGGGCGCAAGAACTTCTTTGCCAGGCCTTTCCACGAATGCCTCGCCCGTATTTCCGACGGCATGGACGAAATCAGCGATGGCTTGGCTTGTGACCTCAGCTTCGCCACCTTCAAACGTGCTGGTAGCTGGTGCGTCGAAAGGAACCTTCTCAGCACCAAACCAGATTCGATAATAGAATTCCTTGATCCTGTCATTGCGGCCTTCCATGATTTCCCGGATAGGAGCGTACCCAGCTTCAGGATGGTAGGTGAACTTCAAAGGCAACGGTACCGCTTTGCCTTCCGCATTTCTCTCTTCAAGCAGGTGGACGTGGATCTCTTTTTGCTTCGACATACTGACTTCAATGGTTTTCACCATCTTGCCGAAGGGCGAGGGCTCTTTGACGGTTACCACTGTCTTTGCAGGGTCCCCGGGATGCAAAATCTCCACTAGCATTCCCTTAGTGGGCGCAAAGATTCTCTTGAAAGGATTGGTCTGAAATCGTTGGCCTTGGACAAAGACCTCGGTCGTGAAAAGAGCATATCTCCAAGAGTATGCTTTTCCAGCTAGGAGGTGCAGCCACTCTTCGAGGCCTGGCAGAGTTGCGTTAGGTGCGGACGAAAGGCGGTGGCTGATGCGTTCATTCTCTCGTGAAGTCGTAATACCATCCATGTCATCATCCGCAGCATCTTCAAGAATCAATTGACCACCGAAATATTCTATGATTGGAATCGAGGAAGCCTTGTCACCATATACATCCTTCGTCAAGCCCTTTATATGGTCGTTGTGGATTCCGTCAAGAATGTCCTTGACGGGCTCGTCGATGGTATGAGAGTACTTGGCGGCAGTAGGACCCTGGAGTATGCACGTTCTCCCAACGTCCTGATCTACCACAGCTTCCAGGTCTTCCGACTGCCACAACGAATCCTTCTTGAAGAAGAATTCGAAGTTTTCATCGAGGACCGGTACAAAGGGTACAGGCTTTTGGCCACGGCGCTGACACAAGAGCAAGAAATGTTGCACATCCTGAGCGTTGATGAGTTGCTCGCTAGCCTCCGGATAGGCCCGTAGAACCCCGTCAACCACCTTGTATGGTTCGTCTAGTTCGGAGTAGCTCTGGACCATTGAAGATTTGCCGGATGCCGTGGTAAAGCGCCCCTCCAGCCGTCGGATGAAATCACCAGTCAGACGCTCGAGAGACTGATCAATCCACCGTGACTCATGCTTGACGTACATAAGATCCACCATGCGCTTGACTACCTCGCCATAGGTCATATCCTCCAAATCCACAACTTGGCCGGCAGCATTGCGGCCAAACCATACCTTCTGGAAGTCGTCGTTGAGTTTTTGGATGATATGATCCCGCTGCTTCTTAAGCTCAGGCACGCGCTTGGCTTTGTCAAGGCTGAAGATTTTTTGGTCCATCTCAGCCCAGAATTTGACACCCCGAGTTGCGAGTTTGTGGATCGGTTCACCCATCTCTGATCGTACGGTGATGACACCGCCGGCAGCTCCTTTGTAGGTTTTCTCCCATTGGCTGTCATCGACCCCCTCTACCTCGGCGATGGCTTTCTTGGCATTCGTCGACGTCTTGCATTCCCTGGCAGTCATCATTCGGCTACCGAATAGGCAGCCATCGTACGGCATCGGTGGATAGCCAAACTTGGTTGACCAAGTCCCGGTCATGTAAGGGTAAGTGTCCTCGGAGCCACCGAAACCGCTACCAGCTACTAACACGAGGTTGGGGCATCTCCTGAGTCTGCCGTACATCTGTAGAATAGGTTGGTGGAAGTCCTCGAAAGAATGATGACCGCCACCACGCCCGCCGGTCCATTGTAGTATGATAGGAAAATGCGGGTTTGCTGCGGCTATATTGATGACTGCTTGGATTGCTTCTACCGACCCTGGTTTGAAGGACATGTGCTTAATACCAAGGGTTTCGATGTACTCATTGGCGACTTCGATAGAAGGAACACCGGCTCCGATGGTAAGACCTTCGATAGGAACTCCATCGGCGCGGAGTTGACCAATAAGAGGAATCTGCCACGCCATGGCTCGAGGATTGACGTAGATGAGATTGATGGTTATTCCGCGACCGGCAGGAGTGTTCTTCTCGATTTTGGTCAAGGCTTCTGTCATAGTCTTTGCGTTGTAGTAGCCTCCGCCAGCAAGTTCAATCTGATATCCAGCTCTCATCGTGGCAGCGACAAAATCCCATGACACGGTGCAAGGTGTCATACCAGCAACCATGACAGGAGGAACACCAAGAAGCCTGCTCATCTTTGTATCGACAAAGGTTTGGCCAACTGAAGTCTTAACGAGCTTTGGACCATGTTCTTTGACCCAGTCGACGGCATACTTGATCGCGTGCTCTTCATCGCGGTCGAAAAGTTCTGGTTTATAGCCGACATCGGCATTGGTGCCATCGATGGCACCAGCAAGAATGATTCGTACTCCTGTACCATCCTTTATTCGGCTGGTCAGGACACCAAGACCGGATATTCCACCAGGACCGAAATCAATGATATGTGTGGCCTTCGGAAAGGCAGTGGCTTTCTCCCAATTCACAGGATCCCTCGTAATCATTCGTATCAAAACAGGCACGATATTCTCGTCGCTTTCTTGTCGTATATCGAACCCAGTGGCTGTATTGAAGACAGGGATGCCCAGGTCCTTTACGGTAATCTTGATGTCTTTCAGATCCTCTTCGATATGCTTCGTAGCTTCGGTGAGGTAGGTGCTGTGGAAGGGCGAGGTAATTGGGAGGAAGCGATTAACAAAACGGACCTTCCGTTCAGTGAAAGGGATACGTGTTTGGTCAAGACCCGTAGGAGCTTTGACTTTTCGAAGTCGTAGATTCAGCCCATAGAGTGATATAGGAGGACCAGTGACGACGAAGTTGCGAGCACTGTTGATGAGGGAGATCGCGATATGGCGGTCTTCGGGGAGATGGTGGTTGGTTGTGTCGATGTGCTCCTGTAATGCGGCCCTAGATAGATCTCGGACAGACAACATGGGGGTTGGAGTACCTTCTCCATTTTCCACCGAGTCTTGGAGGACTGACGGTGCCAGGGATGTTCGAGGGTAGGCTTGCTGACTTCGTGACCCAATCCAAAAAAGCATTATGAGGGCATTCTTTGCGGCTTTCTCGAATGACTCCCATGAATCTGCCGCGGCAATGGCAGCTGCAGTAACGATTCCTTGCGAGTGACCGGTAGTACCAATGAATCGTTCCCTTATGTCGCCTGGCGTTTGACCCAAAGCTTTGCAGGTCACGCTATAGTGGGCAAGCTGGACGAGCCCAATGAGGGGCAGACTGACTGGCGCAGATACAAGGTAATCTGTATCTGGTTGCGACTCTCGATCGTGAAGCCATCTCATAACATCGAGGCCTTTCGGGTAGAGCTTCTCAGCTCGTGGGTCCCGTGCCAAGGACAGTAAGAGCTCGGAAGAATCCTTGACGAGTCTCTCGACAAATGAGGGATATGTCGTGAAGACTTCGCGCAGTTCGTCAAAGTACTCCTCGATATTCCCCTGGCCGCCAAAAATAGCATATAAACCAGCTTCCTCGTCTCCAGCCGCTCTGAAGAGTGCTGATGGGTGTGACCGAAGAGGTCGATGTGCGGAGGCTCGTGCTGCGTAATACGATTGGACCACCACAAGTTTCTTCTGAGCTATGCCTGGTAAGGACGCCGCCAGGGCATGCACATCATTGCCTTGGAGAAAGACTCGCTCGAATTCATTCAGAACCAGCTTCAAGACTTCGCCAAAATCTTCGCCCTCGTCAACCTCAGAAGCGATGCGCCCAAGATAGCGAGCTACAAGCTCTGCAGTTGACGAAGGTTCGTCATCTTGGGCTAATTCATCTGTAGGCTCTGGAAGTGTTGCAATGAATCGTTCTTTGAGCTGTGCTGCATAGTAATGTAAGGCCGTGGGTACGAGGAGGGTGTGTTCGAGGGAGCCATGTGAGAGGGAGAGCGGTCGGAGGGATTGAGACGATCGTGGTGTAGATATGCCCGTTTGAGGGCCTGCACTGGAATTTCCGAACATCATGTGGGGAGGCTCTTGCGAGGACGGTTATGGTATTCGAAAGGAAGAAGACTCGAGGAAGCTGCTCAGCGGGATGTCAGTACCGTCCACTCGGAATGAATTGAAGAGCTGGCGTCTGGTGCATTAGAATACGGGTAGCACTTACCAAGTCTTCAGTTGGGTGAATAGGACAAGGTAGTCGCCATCATGTGTAAGCCCTTAGTACGAATGGTGTTTTGAGCTGGACGAAGATGAACGTGATGGGTGATAATGGGTATAGAAATTCCACCACACTGAAGCAACTGGGTGGAGTAAATCTGTTGTAGAGACTGCACAAGTACGCTGGATCCCCGGCCGCAAAACTTGAAGCTTCCAGACCAGGCAATTGATCTTCTATCTTGCGTATGGAAAGCTCCGGCACCGAATAAAAGCTCGGACACTGAATGCGTTGAGAAAAGCCAATCCTCAAGATGCCGACTCTCCGTCCGAGGCGGCCCAGCCAAAATCTCAATTTATTGGGGGAGCTACGTCACCCTAAACTCAATGGAGAATTGTGGTTGGCCCTAGCTCCAGGCGTGCATGCCGGAATATTGGGAGCTCCTAAATTGTTTGCATTTGGTAATTACAATACATTTTAGTGTCTGCACGCCTAAATGGAGGAGTGTGGCTATCTTTACTATCCCACGATGTACTTTTGAGCTTATAGCTGGTACCCGTAGATCCAGCAGCAGCAGGGTAGGCACTGAATACCTATCTCGAGTGATTACCTTGTTAATCATCTATAGCATGTGTAATTCGTGCGGGAGGGAGGAAACAGCTCTACGAGATCTTCCGCAGGATGGTGTTAGTAAGCAGTATTGCTGTAATCTATCACTTGTATCGAATGTTAACGGTTTACAAACTCCCGAGCTCCTCCGCAGAATAATCAGATTTTACCCCAACGCCCGGCAAAAACTGTCACCTACGGCCGTATCAGACACCCAGAACACCTCCATTGATGTTTTGCATGTGCCGCATGTAGTTTGGGATGATTTTGATACCATCTTGACTACTGCACTCCCCTCGTCCTCCCACTTCGAGCTTTTACCAATTCCTGGACACTACACCTCCCTTCGTCTGCGTAGCCAGCAAGTCTTGGCTTCTCGAATTCTACGACAACACTTTTATGATGATTTGATATCTTCGCTGTGCCACAACATACTGCAATCCCAACACCGACATTCTCTCTCCCTCCCACAAAAAGCTCCGTCCCCGGGACGTAAAGCCCCCCCTCCATAATGACGCCCGAAGTCGAGCAAGAGCTGGCACATACGCTTCTGGTGGAGCTGTTAGCATACCAATTCGCAAGTCCAGTAAGATGGATCGAGACTCAGGATGTAATTCTGGACGAGAAGGTCACAGAGCGAATTGTCGAAGTTGGACCTGCAGATACCCTTGGCGGCATGGCCAAGCGCACACTCGCCTCAAAATACGAAGCCTATGATGCAGCGAAATCTGTCCAACGGCAGATCCTATGCTACAACAAGGACGCGAAAGAGATATACTACGATGTTGATCCAGTTGTCGAACAAGAGGCTGCCCCAGCAGGGGGCGCCGCTCCAATCCCCAGCTCATCTTCAGTCCCAACACCATCCTCGGCTCCGACGACTGCACAACCTCCACCAGGCGCTGGACCGGCAGCTGCAGTACCGGATGCTCCAGTGCAAGCGGTCGATATCGTTAGATCCCTGATCGCCCAAAAGCTGAAGAAGTCTCTTGCGGACATACCTCTCAGCAAAGCTATCAAAGATCTAGTAGGAGGTGAACACTCTCGAAAACCTTACTACTGTTGAAACTCTCGCTGACATAATATGGTAATAGGCAAGTCGACTTTGCAAAATGAGATCCTCGGCGACCTGGGCAAAGAATTCGGTTCGACACCGGAAAAGCCAGAAGACACCCCGCTTGACGAATTAGGTGCTTCAATGCAAGCCACATTCAATGGGCAGCTCGGCAAACAATCCTCCTCGCTGGTTGCGCGGCTTGTATCTTCCAAGATGCCCGGGGGATTCAACATCACAGCAGTCCGGAAATACCTCGAGACAAGATGGGGTTTAGGATCAGGACGACAGGACGGCGTTCTTTTGCTTGCTCTTACTATGGAGCCCGCATCCCGGTTGGGCTCTGAGGGTGATGCGAAGGCATATCTCGACGACACGGCCAACAAGTACGCATCGGTAGCAGGCATCAGCCTTTCAGCACCCACTGCAGGTGGAGACGCTGGCGCAGGCGGTGCGGGCATGATGATGGACCCCGCCGCAATCGACGCACTCACCAAAGACCAAAGAGCCCTTTTCAAGCAGCAATTGGAGCTCTTTGCACGATACCTCAAGATGGATCTACGAGCTGGAGATAAAGCCTTCGTTGGCTCGCAAGAGTCACAGAAGGTACTCCAGGCCCAATTGGACCTATGGAACACGGAGCATGGCGAATTCTACGCCAACGGTATTGAGCCATCCTTCAGCCAGCTGAAAGCTAGAGTCTATGACTCGGCATGGAATTGGGCCCGCCAGGACGCCCTTTCCATGTATTATGACATTATCTTCGGCCGCCTAAAGGCAGTCGACCGTGAGATTGTCAGCCGATGTATCCGCATCATGAACCGGGCGAATCCTACACTACTTGATTTCATGCAATACCATATGGACACCTGTCCAACCGAAAGAGGCGAAACCTACAAGTTGGCCAAAGAACTCGGAGAGCAATTGATTGACAATTGCAAAGAGGTTATTGGCGAATCGCCTGTGTATAAAGATGTTGCGATACCCACGGGTCCGCAAACCACAATTGATGGACGTGGCAACCTCGATTATGCCGAAGTCCCAAGAGCCAGTGCTCGAAAGCTCGAGCACTACGTATCTGAAATGGCTGATGGGGGCAAGCTCTCAGAGTACGGCAACCGTACCAAGGTTCAGAACGATCTCAGCCGGATATACAGGCTTATCAAACAGCAACACAAGCTTTCGAAGAATTCTCAGCTTCAAATCAAATCGCTGTACAAGAATGTTATCCGCTCTCTTGCCATGAACGAGGGCCAAATGATACCCGTGGAGAACGGCAAGCCAAACGGCAAGCAGATGAACGGCCATGCAAAGAAACCTGGAAAGAACGGATCGCGGCTGGCACTTGAGGGCCACACCAAACAGGGCAAAGTTGAGACGATTCCTTTCTTACATCTAAAGAGGAAGGACGATAACGGCTGGGAGTACAGCAAAAAGCTCACAGGGGTCTATCTCGACGGCTTGGAGCAAGCTGCCAAGTCAGGCGTCACTTTCCAAGGAAAACACGCACTCATGACGGGAGCCGGTGCTGGATCAATCGGTGCTGACGTGCTGCAAGGTCTGATCAGTGGTGGTGCCAAGGTCATCGTCACCACTAGCAGATTCTCCCGCGAAGTGACCGAATACTATCAGTCTATATACGCGCGATTTGGATCTAGTGGCTCCCAACTTGTAGTTGTGCCTTTCAACCAAGGCAGCAAGCAGGATGTTGAGGCCCTCATTGAGTACATCTACGACACAAAGAAAGGTAATCTCGGATGGGATCTTGATTTTGTCGTACCTTTTGCTGCGATTCCCGAGAATGGCCGCGAGATTGACAGTATCGACTCAAAGTCCGAGCTTGCTCATCGTATCATGTTGACCAACCTATTGAGACTTCTTGGATGCGTCAAAACACAAAAGCAGGCACGTGGCTTCGAAACTCGGCCGGCCCAAGTAATTCTCCCCCTTTCTCCTAATCACGGCACTTTCGGCAACGATGGTCTCTATTCTGAATCCAAGCTTGCACTCGAGACCCTGTTCAGCAGGTGGTACTCCGAGAGCTGGGGTAACTTCCTGACGATCTGTGGAGCCGTCATTGGCTGGACTCGTGGCACTGGTCTCATGTCTGGCAACAATATCGTGGCCGAAGGCATCGAAAAGTACGGCGTACGGACTTTCTCGCAACAGGAGATGGCTTTCAACCTTCTCGGGCTCATGGCACCAAACATCGTGAACCTATGTCAAGTGGAGCCTGTTTACGCCGACTTGAACGGAGGATTCCAATTCGTCCCAGATCTCAAGAACCTGATGACCAACCTACGCAAGGAAATCATGGAGACCAGCGAAGTTCGACAAGCTGTTACCAAAGAAACGGCTATCGAGAACAAGATCATCAACGGTGCAGATAGCGAAGCCTTGCACAAGAAGGTCACTGTTGAACCAAGAGCTAATATCAAGTACCAATTTCCAGAGCTGCCTGACTGGAAGAATGATGTCGAACCTCTCAGCGCTGACCTCAAGGGTATGGTTGATCTCGACAAAGTTGTTGTTGTCACTGGTTTCTCTGAAGTTGGGCCATGGGGTAATTCTCGAACGCGATGGGAGATGGAAGCATATGGCCAATTCTCTCTGGAGGGATGCGTTGAGATGGCTTGGATCATGGGTCTCATCAAGAATCACAATGGGCCACTCAAGGGGAAATCATACTCAGGATGGGTCGACGCCAAGACGGGCGATCCGGTTGACGATAAGGACGTCAAGCCCAAATACGAGAAATACTTTCTGGAACACGCAGGTATACGCTTGATTGAGCCAGAGCTCTTCGATGGCTATGATCCCAACAAGAAGCAGCTCTTGCAAGAAGTCGTGATCGAGGAAGATCTTGATCCCTTCGAGTCATCCAAAGAGACCGCCGAGGAATTCAAGCGGGAGCATGGCGACAAAGTTGAGATCTTTGAGGTAGTCGATTCAGGGGAGTTTACGGTGCGGTTGAAGAAGGGAGCAACTCTCCTGATACCCAAGGCCCTGAAGTTTGATCGTCTTGTTGCTGGTCAAATACCTACTGGCTGGAATGCCAAGACCTACGGTATCCCCGACGATATTATCTCTCAGGTGGACCCGGTTACTCTCTATGTACTTGTCTGCACTGTCGAGTCTCTTCTTGCCTCGGGTATCACGGATCCCTACGAGTTCTACCAATACGTACATATATCCGAGGTCGGTAACTGTGTAGGTTCGGGTATTGGTGGAACCGCCGCACTGCGTGGTATGTACAAAGATCGTTTCTTGGACAAGCCGCTGCAGAAAGACATCTTGCAAGAGTCATTCATTAACACCATGAGTGCCTGGGTCAACATGCTGTTGATCTCATCTACCGGACCCATCAAAACCCCTGTTGGTGCTTGCGCTACAGCCGTCGAGTCAATCGACATTGGCTATGAAACCATCTTGGAGGGGAAGGCGAGGGTTTGTTTTGTTGGCGGTTTCGATAATTTCCAAGAGGAGGGTTCCTACGAATTCGCCAACATGAAAGCCACTAGCAACGCCGAGGACGAATTTGCGCACGGCAGAACACCAAAGGAAATGTCGCGTCCCACAACCACTACCCGGAATGGCTTCATGGAGTCCCAGGGGTGCGGTATGCAAGTCATCATGACTGCTCAGCTGGCCCTGGACATGGGTGTCCCTATCTATGGTATATTGGGTCTCACTGCAACTGCTACTGATAAGATCGGACGATCGGTTCCAGCACCTGGACAAGGGGTTTTGACCACAGCCCGAGAAACCCCATCGAAATTCCCGTCTCCTTTGTTGGACATCAAGTACCGCAAGCGACAACTTGATATGCGGAAAGCACAGATCAAACAGTGGCATGAGTCAGAGCTTATGTATCTGCAAGGCGAGGTCGCCGCTATGAAGTCGCAAGGCGGTGACTTCAACGAGTCAGACTATATGCAAGATCGTGCAGAGCATATTGGGAGGGAAGCCACCAGACAGGAGAAGGAAGCCATGTACAGCCTTGGCAACAACTTCTGGAAGCAGGACTCACGGATTTCACCACTCAGAGGTGCTCTCGCAACATGGGGTTTGACTATCGACGACCTCGGAGTCGCATCTTTCCACGGAACATCGACCGTCGCTAACGATAAGAACGAGTCGGAGGTCATCTGCAAGCAAATGAAGCATCTGGGCCGAAAGAAAGGCAACGCGCTTCTGGGTATCTTCCAAAAGTATCTGACCGGCCATCCCAAGGGTGCCGCAGGTGCATGGATGTTCAACGGCTGTTTGCAAGTTTTGAACAGTGGTCTGGTTCCTGGCAATCGCAACGCCGATAACGTTGACAAAGTCATGGAGAAGTTCGATTACATAGTCTACCCCAGCCGCTCCATCCAGACTGATGGCGTCAAAGCCTTCTCGGTTACGTCCTTTGGTTTCGGCCAAAAAGGTGCCCAAGCCATCGGCATCCATCCCAAGTACCTCTTCGCCACCCTCGACCAAGCGCAATTCCAGACCTACAAACAAAAAGTACAAGCTAGGCAGAAGCGCGCATACCGCCACTTCCATAATGGCATGATCACCAACACACTGTTCGTCGCCAAGACTCACTCCCCATACACCGACGCCAACCAGAGCCAAGTCTTCCTTGACCCCACGTCTAGGGTGACGATGGATAAGAAGTCTCATCAGCTTACTTATGCCCATGCTTCTCACAAACCTGCCAAGGATCCCAAGACTGAGCAGACCCGGGAGATGGTCGAATCGCTTGCCAAGGCTACAGCAACCGAGAATTCCAAGATCGGTGTTGATGTGGAGGGTGTTGATGCCATCAACATTGAGAACGAGACCTTTGTTGACAGGAATTTCACAGCCGCCGAGCAGGCATATTGCCGTAAGGCACCCAGTGCGCAAGCCAGTTTCGCGGGAAGATGGTCCGCCAAAGAGGCGGTATTCAAGAGCCTGGGCGTCCAAAGTAGGGGTGCAGGCGCCGCACTGAAGGATATCGTGATAAGCAGCGGCGAGAATGGCGCGCCTATTGTTACTGTGAGTCCTTCATATGGTAACATTGCAGAGCAAAACTGATTCGCTGTCTAGTTACACGGTGACGCCAAAGCAGCAGCCAATAAGGCTGGCGTGAAGGGTGTGGACGTCAGCATCAGCCATAGCGATTCGCAGGCCATTGCTATTGCTGTATCGAAATTCTGAGCATAATTACAGGTGGTGTTTTCTTCAGCTTGGACCCAGTTTAGACGACTTGCTTGCGCTTGCCGGTATGAAAAGGCGCTAGATTCGGTGATCGATGAGGCAATTCCGGCGTTACAATGGCTTCATTCAATTCGAACATACCGTGCTTTTAGCATACTCTTTCGTACCTATATAGATAGACCTGACTGTTCGATAATGTGGATGCGGTCGCTTAATTCTACACATCTTACCTTCGCCGTCAATCAACCACTTATCCTGTGCATGTGACTGTTATAAGGATAGTCGCTCGCGGCATGATTTGCCAGCCTCCTTCAGAGTCAGCCTAAAATCTCCTGCACCCATTCTATTGCCCGCCTCGCCCATTGTCAACGGCAGGGCTGTTGTGCCCAAAATCCTCCTTAAAGAAAGTGTCTCGTTTGCAGTCTTCCAAAGCCTCAAGATCGAACTCAATCCTTCGCCTGTGAGTCCCAGACCACAACCCAGTCTGCAAGCTATCTATATCCTACTCCCATACTCAACGCCGTCTTGAGTATAGAGCTGACCAAGAAATACTTCAATCGCAGACAGATCTAACATGGCCGAAGAAGCCTACATCATGGTTCCTCATCACGCACCTGGGAATTCCCTCGCGGACTGTCAGTGTATGCAACATATGCAGTACAAATAGTGAATACAGTTTGGAATGAGAGTACTACTACGAACACTCATTTCAGTTGAGTATTGAAGGTTTTGTTGTTTTAGATATATTTCTCTTTTTTATAGAGGGTAGTTTGGATGGGTAGGTGAAAGGGATCGGTTCGTTAATAGTTGAAGATGCCTCACGCGATAGCTATATTTAATGGTGAAATTATTGCTGAAACCACACACTTGCGATTTTGATCGCTGGGCTGGGGTAGGGAGGGTTGGTCTGGGGTAGGTATTTGGAATTCATGTTGTTTGATGCTTAGAGCTAGTTTTCAAGGGGAGGATATTTGTTGCACGTTTCTTGAGAGTGTTGACTGCGAATTGATATTGACCCGTATGGAAATGGAGCAAAAGAGATAGCTCTCACTGATCGGAAAACCAAGGAATTGATTCAGTCATTCGATGGGGCGTAACCATCAGAGCTTAGCATCAAACGAGACATTCCAATGCGCCTCCATGATATAGACTCACCTTACCAACCCAGTATTGCCGTTTCTGATCACAGCCATCAAAGTCCTTCTTAAGACGTAACTCCCATTATCAATTGTCTTGGCGATCAACACCTCCAGGATCTACGAAATATCCACCTTTAGAGGTTGACCACGCTATCTAAACTCATTGGCCAACTTCAAAATCCAAAATGCAGAGCCTATCTCTACTCTTGATCCACTAATATAGTTGAGCTACCTTATTCGGAATTCAAGTAGCAAAGCGATGCTAGCAAGGGAGAAAAATGTGCTGCGCTCTGGCGAGGAAGGGGTATATATTTTACACGAGTAGTATGGGAGATGGGTTGGGATTAATGTTTAATGGGACTAGGGTACGGTACCGGCTAGCTTTTCTTTGGAATATAGTAGATACACGACACTGGAAAGCTCCATCGGTATAGAGATATTTACTTATCCAAAATGTGCCTCTCAACTCCCCCCACCCGGCAGCATCTGCCCCCCTCTCCCCACAATCGCCCACTCCGCCACCGTCGCCCCAGTACTATTCGTCGCACTACTAGCTTGATTGCCCTGAATGGACAGCGTAGCATAATCCCCACTCCACACCGGCGGACTCAGCGTCACAGTCGTCGTATTGCTCATATACGGCAGTACCATATTGATTTCCGTCGCGTTATACGGCACCGATATCTGCACATTCGTCTGCGCTGTCGCGAGCACCGCTGCGCTGGAGGTGTTTTGGAAGACGACGGTGAAGTTCGCGGGTGGGTTTTGCGCCCAGTCGAAGAAGAGGGAGGAGATGGGTTGGTAGGGTTGGGAGTGGAGGATGACGGTCAAGGAGGTGGAGGTGTTGGAGAGGGTGGGTTGCCATTTTGTGGAGGCGGCGCCGTCGATGGCTGAGATGGGGAATTGGCCGGGTTGGAAGGCGGAGGGGGAGGAGGCGAAGAGGCATTGGGCTATGTTTCCGGGGACGGCGGTGGTGTTTGCTGGGTTTCGGTTTGGGAAGGTGAGGGAGCTGTTTGGGGGGAGGGGGTAGGTTTGGGTGGTGTCGTTGCCGATTTGCACTGGTATGCTGCTGTTTGCGAATGTGGTGTTGGCGGTTGTGTAGGGGGTTGAGAGGCGGGTGAGAGTTGTGTGGGTTCGGTTGGCGGTGGCGGAGATGGGCCAGCCTTGCCAGTAGATGGTGCGGTATTTCAAATTTGGGATTTGGGGTGGGAGAGAGGGGTCGATGTGGAGTGTGAAATCTGGCGTTAGGCGGAGACCAAGATAGCCGAATATGGTGATTTGGTTGGCGCCGCCGTGGCCGGTCAGGAATGGGTAGGCGGGATGAGTCCCACCGTTGGCGGTGAAGTCGTCCAACAATTGCTCCGAAAATTGGAACCATGGAGCCCGGGCGTATGGTTGCTCTGAGTATTGCTGATAAGTGTACGAAGCGCAGCCAGACGGCGCAACTGCAGCAGCTACAATGCTGAAAATGGCATAAGTCATACCGGGGCCGTTGAGCGATTGCTTTCCAGCATAGTATGTAAGATCGTTGAGGGAATCTTGCGCTGTGTAATTGTTTTGGTAATTCAAAGGGAATGTGTCGAGGACGACGTCAGCTTGTTTGACGGAAATGCTGCCATTCATGCCAGTATATTCGTCTATGATTCCTGCTCCCGAGTCACGCGAGATGAAGATGTTAGAGGCAATGTCTGAGAAGGTGCTGTTGGCGGACATGCCGAGCATCTGACGGAACATGTTTGCATTTGTCAATGTGTCTGCGATCAAAGGCATGGTAAACCCTCCGTTGTCGACCCCATTCGCGTATTCGTCTGGATCTGTCATGTTGGTCAAGACGTACTGAGAGCCGTTCTTAGTGACGACCTCCGAGTAGAAGGTTGCGATAGAGTTGTAGATGGGAAGGAGAGAAGTATTGAAGAATTCAGTATCGCCAGATGTTACCCAATAGTTTGCGAACTCTTGGGCGATATCTCCATTGATGTGGTACTCGTAGTCTTCATCATTGGATTAGCATTTCCCCTCCAATACATGATGACGCCAAGGATCCTACCAAAACAAGGTCCAGTGCCAGTGCAATTACCATACCGCCCACTTGTCCAAGAGAAGACTGCAGCACCACTTGAAAAGCTAGTCGTATTCTTCGAGGACTGGAACGCTGTTTGAGCGTTTGCCTTGGCTTGGCCATATCTCTCAACTCTGTAATTGGCGATCTGCTTGACTGCCTGAGGGTGCGATGCCGCAAGACCTGGCTGCATCCATATTTCTGCATCCCAAAACACCAGCCCTGCATACGAGTCAGAGGTCAGACCTCCGACACTGATGCTCCACGTATCAATGGGCGCGTAGCTGGCATTGGATAATGCATTGGCGCCGATGGTATTCTGTAAAAGATAGTACTCATTCAGCACTGCGGTGATGGCGGATTCGATGATGTATTCGTCAGCTGGTAGCATGCCGTTTCCAGGGTCAGTGTAATTGTCCACAGAGTCGGCGGGGAAGACGACACCCCATTCGGCAACGTGAGACACCATGGAAGCTTGGAAACCATTCGCCATGGCTTGCATACATTCGCCCTGGGCTGTTCTTTTAGGATCTAGGAACCCATCCGAGCTTGCTCCACCGACGTACTTTGTCACTGTAGTTGTTTGACCGGCTTTGAGTGCTGCAGCTGCGCCCTGTGCAATGGTAGAATCATTGACCCCAAGGTAAAGTTTGTCTGTCACTAATGCCAGAGTCGAGACATCGACTTCGGCAGAGCCTTCCATAGTCGAATATAGGTATGCGGTCACGTTGTGGACATTGTACGGGGTAACGGCCGTGTAGATTTGTGTTCCCTCCATGCCACTGCTGGTGAAGTTCGTTCGGACGGCGCTAGTACCATCGAGAACATTGACAATGGTACACTTTGTGTCCGCCGACGGCTTGATCTGTAGCTGAACGAAGCCCTGGTTGATGTGGAGCTTGTGGGCAAACATTGTGTAGGTGATTTCAAATGTGGTATTGTTGGAATTGGTAGGGCTCCAAGTGTATGACCATGTGGAGATACCCTCTTTTGCATTCAGAGAGGAGCTGAAATTGGAGATGGTGGTATTGTCTACAGTCGCATCCAAGTATATACCGGCACCGAGATCCACCACGATACCGCCCCAGTGCGGAACGCCGCTGATGACACTCTCTCCTCCATACTGATTTAGCCACTCAAAGTTCGTGCCATTAGTGGTGGGCTGCTCGTCGAAAAACCCAGCTATCGTCGCAAAGGTTTGACGTTGGCTGAACAACGGCCACCCGTTGATGTTGTCGCCATCTACAGGCACGTCCTGCTCGAAGAACGGTCCAACCGCGGCGACGTTGATACCCAAATAGCCATTGGCGATGCTCAGTCGCGACTGATAATGGCCTTGATCAAGATTGGTTGTGCTGACAGTCCAAGCCGCGTTGTCCCATGTCACATTCGCAAAGCGCGTTTTATATATAGAGCTCGATGAAGTGGAGGCCGAGTCTTGTCGCGCCGAAACACTCGGAGCATCACTGTCATATACGAAGACGAAAAAGGCAAGAACAGATAGCAGCAAAGAGCGTAAGTAATGCATGTTGTCAATTGTTGAATTGAGGTCTTTGAAGGGAACAGTTTGACTACCGCGGTTCAATGGCAGCGCCGTCGTTAGAGTGGCATTGAGGGAGCAAGTCTGAACATTATGGGGAAGGCGAAAGCATATATATAACAAACGCTGGATGGTGGAAACCCAAAGTACAAGCATGACGCCGGTAACGCTTGGCCATGCCAGGTACCGCAGTTCTGCTATAGCTCCAAGGTTACGACTGACGTCGTTGATGCCTCGAACAGGAAGGTGACAAGACCTTCTCCATGCTTCTCACCTCTCACGGCAGTTCGAGCCTTGAGTCGCAAAAAGCACGTGCCATAATTCTCCGTGGAAAGGCGGGGAAATCCAAGAGGCTGAATGCTCTGGCGGGCACTTGCCCTGATCGGGGCAACATTGGCGACGGCCGTGCCTTGGCATGGCCGTGGGCTGACGATGGTGATGCCGAAGGCTTTCTCCTTTCAGACGCATACTTGGGTATGCATTGGGTCTGAAGGACGCTATGACCTCGCAGGACACAATCTTTGTATCGTAGGCTTCAATCGTCGTCGTCCTCCTCAGCCTCGTCTTCTCCCACGTCCTCATCCACGGCAATTGAAGTCCGAGCTCTTGCAACCGCTCCGCTTCCAGTTCTCCTCTGCTTCGATTTCATATTGATGGCCGCTCTCTCGCCCACGAAGTCTTTGCCTGTCCAATCCGTCTCGCATATTGGGCATTTCTTCGACTTCTGAGTTCGGAAAAAGTTCTGCGTGCATATGTCGTGTAGTCGGCATGAGCAAGACCGCTTTGGACATCGCTGGCCCTGCACTCAAAGTCAGCCAACAAGTAACCCTTTGCGCTACTGCTTTGCTCACCACAGTGATAATCTCCTTGCACGCAAAGCATTGCTTGATCCTCTTGGGCGCCGTCTCGTCGTCCTCCTCTTCATCAACATCATTGTAGGTCTCTAGAAGCCATCCTCTCAGCTCCATCAGTGCCCTCGGGCTTAGACTGTAGTGCCCTTTCTGGCTCTTCTCGAACCACCCTTCCTCCACAAGTGACTTCAACATCTTCTCCGCTTGGCCCATCGTAAGACTCTGACTAGCGCTTCCCTGTGTCTCGCTCCCGTTCTGCGTCTGTCTGCCGTCTTCTGTAGGGGCTTTATGGAGCTTGATAGCCAGCATAGATGTAATTGCCATAACTTCGTGCCGCGATGTGTTGTTGGTCTCGAACATTGCATCGAGGACTCGCTTCAGGAAGCTAATCTCTTCGGCTGTATGAACGGTGGCTAGTTGAGTGATAGGATCGCTGGTAGAATTGATCAGGGCATAGATACGAGACCGGCTTGTCTGGTGATAGGTACTTCTAATCTCGAGATCGAAGGGAGAGATGGCATCGTTGGCGGCGGTGATGTAGGAGTTGAAGTCGGCTTGGGTGACATCTTCAGCAAGATTTTCACGCCTATCTGTAAGAAGTCAGTGTCATGTGGTTGCTTGAGAGCTGTCATCCGCTTTCAAAGCGTACCATGCGCCGTGGAGATGGCAGCTATTATTGGTTTGGCGTCGTCGAAGGTGAGGGTAGAGTGAGCAATGAAAGCTTGTAGAAAAGCGCGGTTGGGATTGCCGTACTGACTTTCAGCGTCCGCCATATCGAGTCTTTAGCTAGTATCGATGAATACTGGAGATGTCAGATAATTGTTGGCGCGTCGCGTGTGCTGATTTGGCTTGGCGCCAACCTCGATTGGTTTCGCAGTGGGTCCTTCATTCTCACCCACTCACCTTGCGATGCATTGCACCATCGGACTACGTGCCAATAATGCGTAATGTCTTAGATACAAAGTGTGCGGCACCATCAACCCACAGCTGATGAATCAGCTGTCTTTCACATAACCGTGTGCGTCGTCTTCCCTTGCATTCGATTCATTCTATCATATTATCGCCATTCTCGGTGAAAGCTTTGCCTAATTCTGCAGGTCAACACCCTGATACGTGGTTCAAGAGAGCTACTCAGGTCACCGACCATAAATTATCACTCGACATGGGGAAAGCGACCCAACGGCCAACATCAATACAACCAGGCAAGCTGGACCATCGTCCCACCTACTACTTATCATATACCACACTGCTGGGACCATGCCCACCCAGGCTTGTAGGTACCTGAGATGGGAACAGGCGTAACCACTCAATGTAGTAATCTTCACCCCAGCATGATTCACGTGGTTATGCCATCCCATTTACCCCGTCTCCCCAATCAGCACAACTCGATCGCTTTCCCAGCTCTCTCCGAAACAAGTCTTCACCTCCTCCGGCGTCCCAACATCATGCCCGCGACTTCAGCCTCCGAGATCCCTTTGACCCCCTCCCATGAGGTCTTATGACGAATCATTGCATTCCAGCTCGGTCCATTTTCTAGGCGAGTAGCAGGCCTCATCCCCAGCCGGGTCTTGTTGGGTCGACTTAAGGGTCTGACCTCACAGGGAACAATATGTTTCTGTTTAATGAGCCTCAGTAGGATACGATAGCCCTGTTTCCAACGTATTCCGTCGTGCATTCTTTAGTGTGCTAACTGCATCTGCATGCGGCAAAAAATGGCGTTCTAGAGATCTGGTCGTCCCATTCCCTCCGAGATTCGCAGTACCCAGACGAGTAAATTCCAGGGTGAGGTAGTACAGACACTTCTAGTCATGTCGAATTAGACGTTCCCTGAGCAAAGGTTCGTGGTCAGTGTAAGCTCCTTAATGGATTTTGGGAAATAAGGTCGTCCAGATGTGCGGAGTGAGTATAGTTCAAATCACGTGGGTGACGCCTTCTGTTAGGTTGCATTTGCTCTTGTTTGAGGCGATGACGACGTCTTTCAGTCAACATGTATAGGGTATTTTCACAGGAAGCCTCTCAAGACGATGCGAGCGTTCCAACGGTTTATACGGTTGTTGTTCTGCTCTGCATGCATCCCGTTCCCATCGAAGGCAGTAGGTGGATGGAGTGGTGGATTGAAGTATGAATAAATACTTACTTTATCTCTGATTTTAATAAGGTACTTTACATTACTTTCGCGATGAAGTTATAGCGCTTCTAAAATCATCGAATTACTATCGAACCCGGCATCTACTTTCTTGACCAAAAACGCCTTTACCGATTAAATTACTACAGAAATCAGCTACATAGGGCTGTTGAACTTCCAAGACGTGTCCTCGAATATCTTCAACTGCAAATCTCTACGCCAAGCATGTCATCAACCGAAGACATGCTCATCGGATCGCGATCTAACACCATGTTCTTAATCGAAATATCCGAGATGGATCCAGCGTTCAGGGATATCCTATCATTATCGATGGGCACCGAATCAGACATTGACAGCCCGGCTGCTATAGCAAAATTTTCTCTTCTTTTGAACACTTCGAGAGTATCATGTCCTTGCGAGCCGATGCTCAATAGAGGATTGGGTGGTAATGTGCCTCTCGGTCCGGAGCCCAATTGACTGTATCCAAGCAAGAAGTGAACGGACTCTCTAATGTAGATTTTGAGGCGAATCTCAATCGCTGTGAGCTGGTTGCCATAAAGTCACCGAACTTTATTCTTGATAAGCACCAGAGGCTGGACCTTTCGAGACCCGAAGTGAACCGGCAAGTCCGCCATATGGAAGTCGAGATCACTGCGCTTTGTCATCCAAGGCTTAGGGACCATCCAAACCTCGTCGATCTCCTATCATGGGGTATGGGTAACGAAGACTGGTATGGTGTACCTTTCTTGGCGCTGGGGTTGGCGGACAACAATATAGCAAGCTTCCTCTCTGGAACCGATCTAAGCTCTGTCCGGGAAAGGCATCACATATCCTTAGATATTGGGTGCGGCTTAGATGTTATACATGACATTGGACTTGTACATGAGGACCTGAAACCCGAGAACGTGCTGCTCTTCATGGAGGCTGGAGGCTGGGTAGCGAAGCTGGCTGATTTTGGTGGAGGTGCCGATCTAGGTCAAGGCGGCGTCATTGAGGGGCGAGGAACGCCTGGCTGGAGAGCGCCAGAATTCGTCCATTTCCTCGACGATGGGGAACCTCTTAGACGGATCGTTGCCTTTCTGTTTTCTAGCCCAGAGAAATGTACTGGTGAGTGGATGCATCCGCTATCACGGTGGGCAAGCATGTTAGCAATGTCAGATATCCTAGCATGGCCGGAAACATCCAGGGCATCTCTAAGGTGCTTGATGAGGTGTTTGGTGAAAGATAAAGGGCCTGGTAATATGGTTTTGACGCGCATTGCACAGGCTGCGAGGAGCTCCACATTGGGGGTTCGTAAGGGTTGCCTGTGTCCTCGAAGACTGAAGTGAATAGGCATGAATGAAGAATAAAAGGTAATACAATAATCTGTGTCAAGTTGGCTAAGTCCTAATGATGCAAGTGAGCGGAAGACGAACACATTGTGGGTGCAACGATCCACATTACGACTACAAGGCCTCCGAGGACATTGGCCGCTGCCCAGAAAGGTGTGAGCGGCGGCGATCCAATGTATGCGATTTGAGCCCAATCGAAGGTCATTGGGAAAAGTCCCAAACCAGAGCTAACGCCGAACTAAATCATAGCGAAAGACTGAGAAGTCCACATAGGATGATCTACCAAGTTCGCAACGAAAACACTTTTGGGAGCAAACCAAGTGACGACGCCACATTAGCTCAATGCAGGCATCAGAAGGCCGGGCAAGGAATACCAAGCAAACGCTCCAGACCAAACCAGCAGAAAAAACTTCCATCTCGAAATCAACCACCCATTGGCAGACTTGGTTTCGGAGCTATGCATAGTAGTAAACATGGCTGTAGACATTAGCGTGCTAGGCCATAGCATGCTGGGTGGTCTGAAAAGATATCTGCGTGTGAGGCCAGCAAAGGAGTAGCCGACGATCTGAGTAGAAATAGTGAGAAGGAGTTAATACATGATGCTCGGATCTTGATGATAGAACTTAAATTGCTCAACGATGACATCGGTGGCGAACGCAAATCCGAAGGTGACATTACTACTGATGTATACACAGGCATGCTCGTTCCCATTCCAATCCCTTTGAGTAAGCAAAATTCTGAGTCTCCTTGAGAGACTGCCAGTAGAACCCTGTGCTTTGGCTCGCTGGACTAAGGCACCATCTTCGAAGGCCTCAGCTGGATCGTCCGGATGCTTGGAAGACCTATGCCACAATCTGCGCAGCGGGTGCACAACAATCAACGCAATCACTGGTGTGATGGCGACACTGGGATAGCGAAGTGAAAAGAATAGATTGGTCGCTGAGCCAAGGAAAGCACTGAAAAGGGACAGGATCCACGTACGAGGCGTATTGATAGAAGCTGAGATATCATCGGTCGCAGCTACTGAAGCCCATACTTGTGGATACGGCGTATTATCGGAAGGGTCAAGCGCGTGACCATCGTCGGTGCTGATTACCTCCTCGTCGTCCTCGTCCCCGTCTTCACTGGTAGCTAGCGGTAAGCCACCGCCAATGTGGCCTCCTTGTCCAGCAGGATGACCGGGCTCAACAACCAACATTGGGCTAGAACTTCGCAGACTAGCTCTTCGGAATCTGTTCCCCGAGTGGGACGCACTCCCGTCTCTACGTCGTTTCGACCCAAGGCTCGCAAATGAGGTGACAGCCCGAACAGCAGTGGCCTTGTCTTTTCGCTTATGTCTCTTGCGAGCATCATAGGCGGTGGCCTCCGAATCATTTAACTGAAAGACTTCTGGATTTGACTCTGGGTCCGACTTGAAAGAGCGCCGTACGAAGTGGAGTCCTCAGCTGCATTGAAGCCTCTAAGGAGCGGCTTCGTAGACATGAACGCAATCACATGCTGTACTATTCCGGCTTTAGAATCTCTGTTCTCCTCCGCTGAGCCGTCATTGTCGTCACCGAAACGATGGTTGCGGAGCAACGGTAACTGGGTAGATGTCGTTTCCAAAATCATGATTGCTTCCCAAAGAGTCTGTGATCCTATCAACAAGCTGAAAACTATGATACACTTCCTCTACTTGGATTCTGCTACGAGATCAATCTCTCGGGGTCATTCGGCAGGGGAGTATAGAGTATGCTTGTCATCACTCATGTGAGCTAAAAGGAAACGTATGAGTCTACTGCTTCCTCGTAGATGACGAACGGCAACTGTCCAAGCTCAAGCAACGGCACGGATCATCTAGAGAGAAATACGTGTACCCTCACATCGTCACAATGCGAAGTTCGTCAGGTACATCTCGTCGTAAAAGAAATCGATATCGTGAATATGCAGCTAAACTAGCGTAGTCTTGGCAAAAACTCAGCCCCAACAAGCCACGCACCAGCCTCAACCTCCTCAGCTACCTCACAACAAGCCAACAGCAAGGCTGTCCACACGCCAGGCCCGCACCAAACCTCCTCCCAAACTCCTCTCCCCCCCACCTTCCCATCCACCCTCACCTCCCCCCCTCCAACAATGGCACCACCCTTTCCCCCCTCCGCCGCCGACGACCCCTCTCTCCTATCCCTCCTAAAGCTCATCCCAACCATAGCATGGTTAAGGTAAAATCCATGATATTACTTATCGGCGTGATCGCCTTCATCGCAATCATCGGCTATGCGACTTTTCTCTGCCTGAAGCTGGTGTGGTATTCACCGTTGTATTTTGCGAGGGCGAGGTTGTGGGTTGTGTCGTGGATGGAGAGGAGGGGGGAGGGTGGGGGGGTGGAGATGGGGGGTTTGCGGGGGGATGGGGATGTGGATGGGGAGACGCTTTATGAGGGTGGGGAGGAGGGGAAGGGGGGTGTTTGAGGGTGGGGAGGGGGTGGGGTGTATAAAGGGTATGAATCTGCATCGGCGATTTGGAAAGGGTGAAAAACCGTTGGAGATTTAGAATATAGGTACAATGGCATTATCTTCGTCATCCTCTTCTTCCACATCCGCCTGCGTGACCATTTTCCCTCCTTCCTGGGCATCCACAACCTCGCTAGCGCCGTGCTTTGCTCTTTCGTTGACTTTCTCATGGCTTCCGCCTGGGACTCCATCGCCCATAATGACATCGACTATTCTTTCACAGCCTTTTCTCACGCTCTCATCGTCTATCTGCAGATGCAGCTCTCGTATCACAGGATATGTCCCTCCGTCTTTGACAAGCCGTCTTCCCTCCACTCCACCTCTAGTAGCTAACAACCATAGCGTCTCTAGATGGATCTTCAAAATCTCCAGATCTCGCTCCTGTTGATGCTCCTCTGTCAAATATTGGCATTCCTCCGGTAGACAATCCATTTCCTCCTCGCTTAGGCCTTCTTGATTCGAGCTGCTCAACGGAAGCAATAGAGGCGGGAGCATTGAATGCGCGGGCTGAAGAAGGTAGGGGATGTCGGTGTGGCTGAACGCGATATTCTTAAGTACGGAAGCAGTGCCGAGACGGCGGATTGGTGAGGCGTGGACAGTATGTGGGAGGAAAAGGGTCAGGGGATCAAGGGGGGTATGCGGCGGAGGCGTGGTGAGATATGTGACGAATTCTGGGAACTGAAGAGAAAGTGCATCAGTCGAGAATTGAGGACTTGACAATAGAAAGGTGACTCCCATACCTTGGCTAGGTCTGCAAACATATAAGCTAGATAGTCATAAGTAGCGTTCTTATTCCACCCTTTATTAGCGCCGCGATTGAACAGCTCAATCAACTGCGTTATAGCGCGCTTTGATGGTGAAAGCTCCACGACTTTGGATCTTTCGAGCACGATCAGACGCTCAAGTGCAGAGGATTTGGAGAGGTTGGCCAGTAGCATTGAGAGGTCGTCCGCGGTGGGCTCCTTGGAATTCTGGCAATTGCGTAAGTCTTGCGACCTAGTCTCAACAATGAAAAGGGCAACTGACATACTGTCACACGTCCCATCATCGTCTCGAGGAATGCATCGTCCTCAGCTAAAAGCTTGAGCACCTCCCCATCTCCGGATATGTTGATAAGGATTGTCAATGCATTCTTCGCTATCGGCTGATACCCTGAAGTCAGCTTTCGCTCCTGTGCCTTTTCGGCAAGCCCTTCTTGAAGCACTCGGCCTTCCGATATACAGTATAAATTGGAAAATATCTTCGACAAGGCTACTCACTAGATAATCTTTAATGAGTAGCTTCAAGTCTTTGATCGGCTTCAGCTGATCAACCTTGAAAATCTCCGGTTGCGCCTTCGAGAATGGCACCAAATTTTCGGTCGCTGAGATGCCATGAGTATAACGCTTGCGTGACTGAAGCGCTGGGTGAGGGTTCGAGTCGTACCAATTTGTCGAATCTGGGTATTACCATGGTGGAGAAAATCGACGAGCTACAGAGTGTCAGTCAATCGTCGCGGAATGTCCATGAGAATTTTAACAGACCTCCTCGAGCTCGGTCGGCATGGTAAGGTGCTAGTGACAGACGAGGACTGGAAAGAAAAGCTCAGTGAAGGATCGCAAATAATAATATCCGAGCGGCATTAAGAACCGCTGCATCTGACTCGATTGACCAATCGGCTCGCAGTAGGCTACCTAGTCTCCCGTATGGCGCGCTAAACACATGGTAGGTACTTTAGAACTGAAGAGCTAGGGCCACTAGTACAACTAAGTGAAATTTTCTATGCCGACCAGCTCTACCCGCATTGAGTACCGAAGATTAGCCATCACATCAACCTCACTTCTTCCAAGTGTGCCAGGACAACGCGACAGTAATCTCATCGAGCGCGTCAATTGTCCGCAAAGTGTTTGAGCTTCAACAGATATGTCTCCTTCAGCGTTGAGAAGCATCTTGTCCCTGCCCGTGTCCATTAGCCCGGATGGCGGACGCCTACTTAGAATCAAAGAGCAACGGAGGCGTGACCATAAAGCCAGTCATCAAGGAGCTAGTCCGAACACAGTTCTGCTTCCCTGATATTGTGCTCCTGGTAGATAAGATAATTATCACTAAAATACTTTCAGCGAAAAGCCCTCATAATCTGGAAGCATACCGCCTTTACTTGACTGACCGAGAGAAGAGCATACAAGGTAGCCAGCCTCGTAAATTATCTATGAACTACTAACTAATGGAGCTTAATCCTTGATAGCTGTACTCAAGCGTCGTCTTCACAAGGACACCGACAGACATGATCTACGCGAGGGTTCACAAATTGTTCTGAAGGAATACCGTTTGGGTACTGGCCCGCGGCTCAACGGAATTGGGAACGTTCAGTATGTCTTCATTCAAACTCATCTAGAGGCCCACGCTGACTTGTTCCTACAAAGATACATTGCCATTGTGGATTTCTATGTCATAGGCAACGAACGACGCTTCGAATTCCCGAGTGCCGATAGCGAGGGTTCAACTACCACTGATCAGCGATCACGAGCGACCTCAATCCCTGTTGATGAACGACACCACGAGTTGTCGAGCGGACTCGAGCAATATGATACTGTTCGCTCCAATTTCGTCATTCCTGCGGCTAGCGCCGACGTGGACTATGCCCAGTCGGACCCTGATACAGTTGATGCGTACGAGCACAAATCTGTTGGCGCTCTGCTTAGTTTTCCGACACCAGTAGCCTCGATATCTGACGATACGGAAAATATCCTTCAACCCCAACTGATTGAGAGGAAAACAAAGCGAGACGTGGTCGTCTCTCAGACAAATTTCGGAGGTGACACTGGATCGCGCTCACTGTCTAAGATACTACAGAAACGGGCCGAAAGATGTTCAAAATCAAACGAAGGTAATACCACCGCGGTCTCGCGTCAGACAGAATCCCCTTGGGCCCGCAAGGCGAAGGCAGCCGGGACTCCCCTCCAGCCAATCGAGCGTCCTCTTCGGCTTTCAACGCTAGCTTCCGTGACTGGAGTCAATCGTTCTCGCAACAAAGTGGTGGATATCCTTGCTTTGGTCCATTCAGTCGATGACTCGACCGTGAAGCCCGTACATTTACCACTCAAACGCGACATCCGAATAACAGACGGCAGTACTGATAGACCAATCACAGTCAGCATCTTCGTTGATCCTGTCGATTGCATACCATCAGTTGGTGAAATTGTACTCTTTCGCAATCTGGTTACCCATGATTGGAAGCAAGGTGCCCTCAATGCATATCCAAAATACTGCGATGGCAAGGATTGGTACATACCAGATCCTGAACGTGTCGAAGGCCGAGGCCTTGAATTGAAGGACCTCAAAGCCAAGATCCTTGCTACTGAGCAGGAACGCTGCAGGTCAGTCAATGTAGGAGACAAGGAGACATGCGAAGATGAGGAGAGCCAGAAGCGTCGAAAATACAGCTGAGACGGTAACGAAAATGATATCGATGGCTTGAGCACACTAAGGAGACGCATGAGTCGGGCCTCTTAAGAATGCGGACATCGGCCGCTAGAACTACATCACCATAGTAGGCTACCCGGGTGACTCTACGCTAATCACGACATTCGCTGACTATTCTTCAAGTCTTAGAAATTTGAGGACCAAATAGATTATTCTTGCACCCAGATCTAATTAGATTCTTTCTCTTTCTTTCTCAAAACCATACATATTTTTCTCTCTCTTCACATTGGTGTTCATTAAATTATCTTTAAGTTCTAGCAGGCAAAAGCATATGTTGTCATCTTATTCCTGGGACTCGTCTCAAAACGCGACTCCACTGTCTACCCAAGATGGCTCAACCGCCCTTCCTGATGCTCTCCTTCATCCCCATGTTGCGCCGAACACCTGTCCGCTTACCTATTATATATGGGATCAATTGCTGCTGCCAGGACTGCTAACATCATACTGTTCGAGGTGGTTTAGCCAAGTTCCATTTTGTTCATAGACATGGGCCACGTTGATATGGACCTTCTGGTGGGTTAGAAGTGGATATCAAACTCATCATACCTGAGCTAAATGATGTTAGATTTATTGGTACAGGTGCCGATGTTATACATTCTCTATCGTGTCCTGCTTTAGGTATCAAATGTGATGCTCATCCTGAGATTAAACCAAGTTTCTGGTATAATTAATAGAGAAGGAACTTTTCACGGTCTGAGGCCATAGTGAAAGTGAACCTTTGGCTCAAAACCTTCAAAATGCGGGAAACCCCTAAAGCAATTTCAACCAAGCCAAAGTAGTAATATTTTGGTGGCACAGGTAATTTGATACGCACGGTGTATCCAAAGGACTTCGAAATTCGCATCTGAGCCCGGTGTATGTAATTTGTGTCGCTGGAGTATTCCACTGCTTTAAATGAGCGGGAATGGTGAAGCACTAGCTGATGATGTAGGTGTCGACTCTTGACCCGAATTCTCCGTCTCCAAGGCCCACAAAGACAACGTTGATGAGACTTCTCTGAGGCTGCCCTGTTACTCGGAGCGCCAGACTCGAGCACACAACGCTCTATACACTCTTCTGGTGCCTCACGCGGCTTCCTCTACTCCCTTCCCCTCTTGCACAGGAAGTCTGTTCTCTCAACTACTGCACAGCAAATCCTCGTCCGAAGAAGAGTCCATTCAACATATCAGCTTATTGACCTTCCCACGCGGAATCGAATATGAAACCTTACCATTCGGACCCCCAACCCTAACCTCTCTCAATAGACGCCACCGTATCTAATGCATCATACCATCCGCGTACCCATAGACGTATAGCCGGCTTACAGCTCAGCCAGCCGAACTTCCCACCGAACATCTTATCACAACATTCCCAATAACCCTGCTTAGCCTGAAGAGTCTAGTAATATGGATGGCGTTTTGTTTCTTCAAGCCGTGGCTTCTCGATCCGTTCAAGAGTGTCCCGCAGCACGTGCTTCTCCCATTCGTATCGTTTTAGATCGTCTATGCGTTTTGGTGATACCTCCCAAGAAGTTGCAGTTGTGGATGTTGTGGGAGACGACGTGGAGCTTAGGTTTGCAGGCGGAGTTCTTGTCTTGCAGTTCCTTTCGGACGCGGTTTCCTTCGTTTGGCTGTCTTTGAGGGCAGGATAGATACCTAGGTGGTGGTGGGGATGGCTTGGGTCTTCCCTGGCTTCTTGTCGGATATCCGCTTGGGGGAACTAGGGCTGGGGTTGAGCCTCGAGGTTCCCAGAGCTGGTTGGGGTTGTAGAGCCGGAAGAATGCCTTGGGCTTGCGGGTGTGCAGCCAGTGTGGCATCTGGCAGTGTTTTGCCTCCTCAGTCTGCCATTTCCTTAGCTGCTCCTCTTGTCTGCCCCCCTCAGCGTACAGTGTAGCCTTCTCTTGAGTTTCTCGTTCAGCCTCTGCTTCGTCATGTCCTCTTTTCCATGCTATCTGCATGAGCTCCTTATACTGGGGACTGCTAACCCTCTGCTTGTACCAGAGCCTCTGCTTCTTGGTTGTAACCTCATGGAGATCGTTGCGCTCTATCCAGTCGTGGAATGCCTCAAGATCTACATCGAAGGACTTGCGGTTCACTTCTTTGTCCGGGGCCTTCTCCCGCCGGTATTTCTGCTAGAAGGTACGCTCGTCGTGATCTGCCTGCATTTGGGCGACATACTGCTCGAAAGTCTGCTCCTTCGTTAGTGGGACGACAAGATCTCCGTGAGATGGAGGCGTGTAGACTGGGTCGTGATTGAAAAGTCCACGTTTCGTGTCAAAGTGTGCTCAAATCGAGTTTGATGTTTGGTTATGTACTGGCAGTAACGCCCGTGTGGATCACTGGCATCATGTGGATAGGACTTGCTGCGTCTCACCGCTCGGGTGACCTCGAGAAAAGGCTGTTATTATTGAGTGGAGGGAAGGTGCGATTCATCGTGAAGACACAGATCTCGGCTCAGTGTGGTATGCTTGACGTGCTAAGGGTATGCTTGATTTATTGAAAGAGTGCTTGACGTCCTGAGTATGTGCTTGATACTACTGCTGTGCTAAGTGCTTTGTCAAGATCTACTCGGTAAGGAAGTCAAGTACTCTGCTAATGAATATAAAGAAAAGGATCAGTTCGGAATTGAATATGCCCACTCTAAACTCTGTATCCACAGCCTATACCCTTATGGCTCATACTCCACCGAGACCAGGCTGTTCTTGGGTAGCTCAAGTTCGACTATCGCCTCACCTCCGTGCTGCTAGCTGGACCCACACACAAAAGCCACGATAAACGGAGTACAGTGGGTCAAGACAGTCTTGACAGGCTACGTGGCGACAAGACTTCTTGGACCTACTTCAAAGTCATGGTAGATATTGCCAATGGCGTTCAAAGTAAAGAGAGAGCCGCGGCTCAAGCAATGTAAGGTGGGTCCTAGGGGCATCGCAGGGAAAGAGCCACCTCTAGCTATATTGGTGGGATGAGAAGGTTCGTGCTTACCTCACCCTTCTAATCCCAAAGCAGAGGAAGGTATCCACTCTTCCAACAAGCGGTGAGTAACCTTAGATTGCTGAGCTGAAATACCCATGCCTTCGAAATGGAAGGAGTGGCAGTGAGCCATTTGGGGTGAGCGGAAGGTTCATAATAACTTCGCCCGTGTTATCATAAAGACATGAAAGGCATTCACCCTGCCAGCAAGACCCGCATCGAGTGCTCTGATGTTTTCATCAGGGCTGTGCTACCGCCCTCTGGCATCTGAATTGATTGGACAAGCCGATGAGTTGTTAAAACTCTGCTAAGAGTACCTTTCAGTGAATATAGGAAAAATGTGCAACAACGGGGCTCTATCAAAAAGGGTGAAGTAGCTCTCTAAGTCTTCCCTTTCATATGAAATAGCAAGGCTTTGTCTGTCAACCCTCAAACCGCATTGGAGTTCCGCCCATCAGAGAATACTTCTCTGTTCTCCTTGATCTCCCTATATGCCATCTCTTTCGCCTCAGTATGCTGTCTTTGCGCTTATAGCTCCACCGTGCTCCGAGCAGGCTTCGGTTCCAGCTCACACCCTCCAGCGCGCTTCGAATGTTGATCTTTTAGATTATCGCAAGAGATGAGGATTTTAGAGCTCGCAGTCAGGTTCTCGACGATACTCATCGACTTTCAAAGGGCTCCGTTATGCTAAGCTCCTATTTTCTTCTGTTGTTCCTTATGAAGGAAGGAAAGCCGATGGTTATATATGAAATAAATCATAATGCGTATCAATGACACGCTTCCAATATTTTTGATAAAGATCTTTGATATCTCGAGTCTCGTCTTGCTCTAAGCCTAATCATGATACGATAACGTCCCTCGGTCGATGGTTCTCCGCCCTCAATTAGCTGTCAGATTGGAATATTGAATGATTGCGAGGCCGTCACTCTTCGCTGCAAAGACCTCTGGCTTCTGTTGCTGATTTCGATGAAATGTTACCTGGCAGTAATTGACCAGCCAATCGAGATCACCTATGGGCGCCCGAAGGCATCAGGTTCTCAACTTGTACCGCCGTTGCAACATTGCCTTCACGCTTTTGATCTCTCAGCCAATGCGCAACCAGTTGAGAAATGCAAGTTCATGCTAAGGTTCAAATACCCAATCCATTCCACACTATTGTGGATGTGGGCTTCTTTTGTAGATGAACGCGACAGGCTCAACAATAGCAGATGTAGTCAGTACAAGCTTCAGCTGCAGATCCGCCTTGCCCAGATCTACCAGTATT
>JAABUL010000988.1_pt1 | contig 57433 bp, 14 predicted proteins | sample 5559151 | NCBI WGS metagenome assembly JAABUL01 (sample SAMN10711876, study PRJNA513368) | rock metagenome | isolation source: Antarctica rocks | place: Antarctica: Victoria Land, Pudding Butte sud
TACTCTAAAAAGGTAATTTAACTTCTTAATATATTAATATACTATATCTATATTCTAGTATTTATTATTATAACTTAATAGCTAATTATAAATTCTATTAATCTTATATAATAATACGTCCTTATAAGTCTTATTACTTATAAGGCCTCCCTTATTATATAACTTAATAATAACTTAAGTATAAGGAGTATTTTCGCTATAATTATTAATATAATTTAGCCCCTAACTTTAAGGGTATAAATAAGGCGATTTAAGAGTTTAAGAAGTTAAATAATAAGATCCTTAAGACTTATTTAAAGCTCGCTTACTTAAAGAAATAAAAGAAATTTTAATTAAAAAGATTAAAGGATTTAAGTAATAAGAAATCTATTAATATCTTAGAGATTAAGGAAGATAAGTAGAGTAATAATCTTATAAAGACTCCTATTTCTCTAATATTACTTAATAATCCTCCTAATAAGCTTAATACTTTTAATATAATTAATTAGTTAGCCCTTAGCTCTAATAGAACTATCTTAAGAGACTTTAATAACTTATTAAATTCTTAGCTAGCTCCTAGGTATTCTTAGAGTTATTATTATTTTTCTACTTAATAAGGTATTATTAACCTTATTAGTCTAGAATCCTTTTAACCTTATATTTTATTTCTTCTTTTATAATATAATAAAAAGTTTCTTATAAGGATATATCTAAGTCTATTAATTTTAATTTAAAGATATAGAATATTAGAAATACCTTAGTATTTAATAGAAGGTTTAACTTATAATCTATTAGCCCCTTTATCCTTTAAATAGAAAATAGTCTAACTTTAATAAGTTTAAGCTTCTTACTTTATTTCTAATTTTATTTCTTTAATTTAAAATCTTTAGTAAGGAGATAGACTTTATCCTCCTCCTTTAATTAAGGATATATTTTTCTTTTCTTATTAATATATTATTAAGTTCTTAAATTTATTTCTTTAATCTTACCTTATATATCTTTATATAGTACTCTTATATTAGATAAAAGGACTAATACTTTATTAGCTTCTAGCCTAGGCCTTAGATCTAGGAAGAGATTTATATATTAACTATAATTTATAAAGAATAGTAATAGCCTAGTTATTTATAACTACTTATTATTATACACTAATTATATTATTAGAAGTAGTAAAACCTAATTATTTTACTTTATATTTACGTAATACCTTAGGTATACTTCTATAATTTAATTTATATACTCTATTTATCTATCTATTTATAGGTAGTATACTATTAATATTTATAACTTTATTCTAATTACTAATACTAGTATCTTCTAATAATTAGAGATAAATAGCTTATTCCTATTAGATATTATTAACTCTAGTATACTATAATCTCTAACTAGCCTATTAATAAGAATAAAACCTAATTATTCTATATTATAGGTTTCTTTAAAGGGTATTATAATAGTATACTTTAATAAATTATTAATAATAACTATAATTAAGTTATAGACTTCTTTTATAGTAGGATCTTCTAACTTTAGTAATTTAACTATAAAGTCTATTATAACGTCTTTCTATAATAACTCTAATACTAGGGCGAACTATATCTACCTATATTTTATATAGTATATTATCTTATTCTACTAGTAGGCTATATATCTTTTAATATAATTCTTAATATATACTTATAATCCTAGTATAATATATATTCTTCCTAGGATTTCTAATATCTTTATAACTCTAGGGTATCCTTATAATAAGTTATTATAATAATCCCTTATAACTTCTTTAATATATAGTCCTAATAAGTAAACTTTATCCTTATACTTTAAGAGCTCCGTATCTAGTTATTAACTTCTTAATATCTTTATTAGACTATTAGTCTTATAGCCCTTTTAGATAGTATCTAAAATCCTAGGGGATTAGATATATATAATTACTACTAAAGTTCTTATTAATATAAATAACCTATTATCCTCTTATTTTAGGATTAATCTTTTTATAATATCCTTATCTTTTATATAGTCCTCCTATTTACTTAGGATGTCTACTCGATTATTATTCTTTCTAGGTATATATATAATTTTAAATTTATATTATCCTAGTAATTCTACCTAGTAGACTTATTATTAATTAAACTCTTTTATTATTATAAAGTTAATAAGATTCTTATAATCTATAAAGATAGTAAGTTTTAAATATTTTTAATATATACTCTCTAATACTAAAGTATATATATGTTACGATTCTACTTGCTCCGAGGAGGATAGACCTATAATTAGTTCTCTTGAAGAGGAGTGTCAAGGATACAGATAGGTAGGCTTCGTTTAAATAGGTCTAGTATAAAGGATTATATTTAGTACTTAGAAGATATCTAGGATTATAATATAAGTTAAGTACGAAGCTCCTATCTACTAGAAACACGTAGGCTTTATAGATATAGGAAACTCCCTTGCTCGCTATGCTCGTCATCGAGCAGGATAAGCCCTGCTCGTCTTACTCGTTCTTAAGTAGAGCGAGTATCGCTCGCTAGGAAAGGGGCTATCATGTAGGTACCTATAATATATAATACCTGTACTAGTATTATATATACTACTTGACTTAACTAGCCGTAATAATATACTATTATAAGTAGCTCTTTATTATATATATTATAATTCTATTTAGCTCCTATTATTTTTCTAGAAAAGTAAGTAATTAGGTACTACTTTTTATCTACTATCTAATATAAATAGGCTCTAAGTATAAGATCTAAGGTATCTATTTTAATTTAAGCTAGTTAATTAGCTTAGAAAGTATAGAGTATTAATAGATTTATATAAGACTATTTAAATAACTTAAATACTTTCTTTTAACTAAAATCCTATTTAAATCTATTATCCTTCTTAGTAATATCTATAAATAGGATTACTTTCTTAGAATAATCCTTTATAAATCTATAATTATAATTTATAAATCTTAAGAAACTCTAAATACTTTTAATATTATATAGTATAAGCTATTTTAATATTACCTTAACCTTCTTAGGACTTATCTAAATACCTTTTATATTAATTATAAATCCTAGGAATTCTATTAATTCCCTATAAAACTTATATATCTCTAGGCTAAGATATAATTTAATATAGGTAAGGTAAGATAAAACCTCTTATATATACTAAATATAAATATCTTTATCTTTAGAGTAAATTAATATATTATTAAGGTATATAATAGTTATTTTATCTAAGTACGCTTATAAGATATTATTAACTAATACCTAATAGGTTACTAGTATATTAATAAGTCTAAATAGTATTACTAGATACTTATAATAATTATAGTATATTTAGAATATTATCTTCTATTTTTTATTATCTTTTATTTAAATTAAGTTATAAGCTCTTTAAAGGTCTAGCTTAGTAAATACCTTTACTTTCCTAAGTCTATCTTATAGCTTATTAATATTTAGTAAAGGGTATCTATTCTTAATTATAATATTATTTAATTTTAATAATTAATATATAGCCTTAGTTTCCTATCCTTCTTTAATATAAAGAGGATTAAATATCTTATTAATAATTTAGATTCCTAAATAAATCCCTTTTTTAGGTTCTTTTTAATATACTTACGTAGTATTAAAAGTTCCTTTTCTAAAAATATATAAATTAATCTAAATATTAGCTCTTTACCTTATTTAAGTAGGATCTTATAATCTTAAGGCTAGTACTTAGGTAAAGCTTTTACTATTATCTTTCCTTAAATAGCTACTTCTATTTCTAATATTATTAAGGGATAATAGAAGGTTTATTAATTCCTTTTTTAATTTTAACCTATTAGCCTAGCTAACCCTTATTAATACCTATTAAGTTAGATCCTTTACTTTAAAGGTTATCTTTAATTAAGATTAAAGCTATTTATACTTTAACTAATCTTTAATTCTACCTCTTATCCACTATTATCCGCTATTAATATAAGGGGTATTTACTAGTAGTATTACTAGATTACTTAAACTTAAGTACTCCTTTCTTTTAGTCTATTACTAGGTTTTACTTCTTTAATTAAGGTATACTTAGAATAATATAATAAATAGCTATCTTAGTTATATTAAGGATAATCTCCTTATAATATTATTAAATTATAAAGGATAATAAGTATATTTCCCTAACTATCTTATTTATTAATAGTATTAACCTATTAGCTATTTATAAGTTATAAGGGTTATATTTCCTTTAAGTAAATAAGCCCGCTAATTATATTTAACTTTAAGAAATAGAATTCCTATTAGCTTTAAAATCTATTATTATAATAGTTTACTAACTATTAACTTTTATTAAAATATTTATATATAGTTTATAGCTTATAATATATAGATATTATATTATAGGGGTTAAGATATTAATCTCTCTATACTTCCCCCTAATATAAAGGATTACTCTTTTCTCTATTTAAGAAGGAATTTAGTAATCTTTCTTTAACGTATATACTTCTAGTATTTATTATATAAGTATATATATTATTCTATTAAATAGTATTCTTCTATATCTATATCTTATTTAAGATAGATATAAAGATTTTTATACTATTCTTTATCTTAATTAAGAAACTATTTTTATTTTTATTTTATTATAAGGTATTAAGTATATTCTATTTTATTATAGTTTCTCTAATCTAGATTTTAATATATAGGTATTATAGGCGTACGGCTTTTATATACCTAAATAATATAATAATACTTATAATAGTTATCTATATAGGCGCTCTAATATATAATCCTATACTCTAGGTAATATAAATTATTATAGTACTTTATAATTAATAATTTATTTAAAGTCTTTTCTTAATAAGATTTTAACTTTATCTTTTCCTTTAAGTTATCTTTAATTTAATCCTAAGATATAGAGGTATAAGGTTTAGAGTTATTTAGGAATCCTATTAATTAATTATTAGTCTTAAGATCTTCTTAGCCTAAATCTCCTTTATTTATTCCTTATCTTTATTTAGGTAAATCCTTATAAACCTTACTATTATTATCTAATTTAAGTTCGCGTAATCTTTCTTAAATTTTAAGAAGCCTTCCTTTAATTTTATAGATATTCTTTTCCTTAGTAAGAACTTTCTACTTTAATTTAAATATTACTATTAAATCCTTTAGAGAATTTCTTCTAGTAGGTTAAACCTATTAAGTAAATCTTCTATAATTTTATCTAATTCTTTATTATTATACTCCGTATTAGATAGATCTTTTAAAGGTCTATTATATATAATTAATACTCTTTATAATATATTTAATTATAATTATTATATTATATTTTTTAACCTATAATTCTTAGTAATATAGCTTAGTTTATTATAGCTATAATAAGTTATTACTTTCTTACCCCTATTTTACTACTTTTTACCCCTAAATTTACCTTTATATTATATTATATTAAGTTCTATAGGTATAAGTCTATAAAGATCCTTTAGGACTTTAGATTTATTATTAAAGCCTTCTATTATAAATCCTAATTATCCTAATCTTATAATTCTACTATTATAGCGTTTCTCTATTATTTATTTATAGAGCTTATTATTAATCTTAATTATAATTAATATAAGAGTTTCTAGGTTATTAATCTATATTTTAATACATATTAATTTATCTTTAATATTATCTCTTAATCCTCGTTAATATATTATTATAAGTGTATTATTATCCTACTTAGTCCTAATAGAATATTATTAAAATTATATTAAATATTTTATAAATAACTTCTATTAATTTAGATATTAAATAACTTATATTATTATATTACTTTTATTAGAAGGTCTAAATACTTATTAAATTTTAATATAAAAGTATATAAAGCTTTCTATCTATTACTTAATATCTTTATTTTCTTCTTTATTAGATTCTTCTAAGAATTATTTAAGGAAAGGTAAGGCCTACTTCTAAGCTTATCCTCTTATATATATTATAATAAATATTAGTTACTATTTAATTTATATAATACGTTTATTAAATTTAAAATATAATTAAAGTTATATAAGCTAGTTCTTAAGCTTATCTTTATTATTATAATATTAATTAGGTTTAATAATCTTAATATTATCTTTATTATTATTAAGTGAAGGGCGTTAAGTCTCTTACTTACTTAAGATAGGATTTTATCTTAAGGTACTTATCCTAAGGATATTTAAAGTATTAGAAGTCTTTTAAATCCCTAGACCTTTTAGGTCTAATTCTTAATTAACTTAGTTAAGTCTTATAAAGAGGAGTATTAAGGATAAAATAAAAATAGGCTTTATTAAATTAAATTAATATTAAATAATATTTAATATTTAGAGATTAATATTTATATACTTAGGAGATAATATAAGTTAAATATAAAGTTCTTATATATTATAAAAGTAATACTATTATATAGATAAAGGAATTTATATTAAGATTAACTAACTTAACTAGCTTAAGATACTTAATCTTTAAGCTCTTTAAACTTCTTAAGTAATAGCTTAACTACCTAGCTTTACTTAATACTTAAGCCTACTCGCTTAGTTCAGTATACCTACTAAAACTATACTTATAATATTAGAACCTTATTATCTTTATAATTATAGTAAATTAGTAGATACTTTTATATAGATTCTTAAACTTATTAATAATAAGGAATAATAGAAGGTTAAAGAAACTATTAATAAGATTAATAATAAATAAGATATCTAATATAAGATTAAATGAATAGGTTAAAGTAATAAATTTAATTAATAGGTACCTAATAAAGACCTTAATACGATATATAAGTTAATTTAATCCTATAATAAGTAAGTATATAATAAGTATAAGTATAATAAAGATATTTAATTAATAATATATATAACTAGTAAGTAGTAGTAATATAACAAGTTATAAGGTAAAGTAGGTATATATTTAATAAGTTTATATTATTATTATATTCCTTTATATAATTATACTTATTTATATAAGTAGTTTAAGTAGGAATATACTTTTATTATACCTATTTATATAATTACAATAATTATAATATATTATATTTAAAAGAATACTATTAATCTTAATTTAATTTAATAAAGATATTAGGAATATATTATTAAGTAGTAAGCCTAGATACTTTATACCTTATAAGATTTAATATTAAATAAGATATATTAATAACTTATCTATATTAAGGTATAATTATAAAGATTAATTATTAAAGCCTTTAAATTTAGGCTCTAACTTAGTATTAATATCTTAAGTATATTTATTAGGACCCTTATTAAATATAAAGTCTTATTAAAGATTATATAGGCTTAGTCTTAGAGGCTAAAAAGGAAGATATTAATAAGGCTCTAATAATATTAATTCCTCTTTATATTATTATAAATTATTAAGTTTAATTTATAAGACCTTTACTTAGCTCTTTAATTCCTTAATATATATATTTAAAGTATTAATTATAACTTATATATTAGTAATTATATTAGGTATAAATTTAACTATAATTATTATTTATTTATATATTTTATATTATTAAGTAATTAATTTATTAAGCTTCTTTCTCTTCTTCTCTTATACTATTATTATATTATATTAAGTAATAATATTAATAGTCTACCTTATATAATAATATAATACTAGAGGAATCTATTATAAGTTAATAAATATATTAATAAAGAGCTATTAAGAGACTTACCTTTATATAATAATTAATATTATAATAGTTATTAATATATTAGGTATAAGGAGGGGCTTTACCTCTAATATAATTATTAAGCCCTTTTAGAAGATAAGTCTTATAAGGTAGATTTAATATACTATCTTAGAATAGACCCGTATAAATATATATTAAAGTTAAAAGCTATAATTCTATTATAAATTAACTTATTAATAAATAATAATAAATAATAATAATATAATAATATAATACTTATAAAGTTATAATATATATATATATATATAATAATAAGATATTAGTATTATATATTAGTATTATTACTATTATTATCTTATAACTAGTATAAGTACTTATAAGAGAAGTTATAAGAATTATAAAGAAGATAAAACTTTAGGATAAGATATTTATTAATATATTATTATATTAACGCGTATATAATTAAAGTTATATAATTAATAATAATAGATACTAACCTTTTATCTTATTTTATATTAGATATTAATAGATATTAATATATCTATTATTATATCCTATATATCTACTTAATAGGAGTCGCGTATTATAATACTATTAATATATACTTACTATCTACTATTATATTTACTAATTAATATAATATATTAGTAATAAGTAATAGTATATTATTATATTATTATAATACTATTCTACTACTAGTATAAGCTATAAGTATAATATTATAAAATACTTTATAAAGATTTAGTCTACTACTAGTATATATTATAACTATAATATCTTTATTAAGTAATAATAGTTTTATTCTACTATTAATATATATTATAAGTATAACTATTATAGAATAGGTAAGATATTATTATTATAAATACTTATATATTATCTACTTATATAAGGATATATTTAATATATATCTACTAGATAATATTATTACTACCTTATAAAGGTTTTAGTACGCGCGTATCTAATATATAATAGCTAATACTATTATAATAATAATATATTAAATAACTCTTTTTCCTTATTTTTCCTATTAAGTTTTAAGGTTTTTTAATAAGTATTTATACTATTATATCCCTAGGGACTAAGGCCTAAGAGGGGAGGTAATTATTAGGCTATAGTATATATACACCTTATATATTATTATATAACCTACTTAATAGACCTTCCTTATAAATATAAGGTAATATTAATATAATATTAAGCTATATCTTAGTAGATATATATTATCTAGGTACTCCCCTATATTTTCCTAAGTTCCTTAGAGATTAATTCTAGTATATATACTACCTAAGATATTAGTATACTATACCCTATATCAAGTTATATTACTTAACTCTATATCTTTTATATTTCTAAGCTACTAGCTTAGAGCTAGTAGTATCTAGCCTTATATAGATTAAGTTTTAATCTTTTTATTTACTACTTACTTAAGAGTTACTTATTAATAAGGTTAATAATAGCTCCTAATTATATAGTATCTTAAAGGATAGATATAATCCTAGCTTATTAAAATATTTATAATAGAAGTTAGTTACTAGGTCTTAATAACTAGCTATATTAATATATAGTTATTATTTAGGTAGTTTATAATACCTTATATATCCTATCTTATATTATAAAAGGGTCTTCTTTCTAGTTAAAGGATCTAGTTATTTCTTATTTATTCTAGAATCTAATATTTCTTTTATAAAGTAGTTACCCCCGTCTTTATTAATTTATATAGGTAGAGGTAGAGGCTTAATTTAACCTAGGAGGAGGTTACTCTTATTTAGGTATAATAATTATAAATAGAAGACTAAGAAGACTCTATTTATTATTAATAATAGGTTTAATTTATATATTAAGTTATTAATTACTTATATTATTTTAAATAGGCCTAAGTTTTTATAATCTAATAACTTTATAAGATAAGTAATCTTAATATTCCTATTATTAAGTATAATTATATTCTTAACCTTAAATTCTAATATTAATTAATAATATTAATTTATTTACTCTATTTATTTTACTTATACCTATTTTAACTCTACTCATAAGTAGTCTCTTAACTTTCCTATTTATCTTTAAGAGCTATCTTAATTCTAGGATAATAAAGGTTTAAAGCCTAATTAAGATATATATCCTTTCATTATTATAAATAGGATAATACTAAATAAAGTATTAATCTAAATTAGCTTTAAATTTTACTATTAAAAGGAAATTATTTTAATTATTTTAATTATAATTAATATAAGTATAAAGGTATTACTTTAATATAATATTTATACTTTTAATTTAATTATTAATTTTAGGATAAAACGCTATTAATAGCTTTAATCTAATACCTATTTATTTATATAATCTTTTCTAGAAATAAATTATAGATTATATTCCTTAATTTAATATAATAGTAGCTAGGTAACCTTTATCCCTTTAAATCTACTTGATAAATACTTAAATAATAGCCTCTACTCCTAATAAGTCTAATAGAATAAATTTCTTCTAGTTTAAAAGCCTATTAAGTATAATTATAGTATACTTATATATTCTATTATATCTTATGTATATAGGTAGGAGTATAATAAAATTAATAGAAATATCTTAAAAGTATTACTCTAATATTAGTAATAATCTTAATAAACCTTATTTATCTTCCTTATATACTTTAGATCTTTTATAGATATAATAGCTTCTTATATACTAAGCTATTATGTCTATTATCTAGGGCTAGTAATAATATATATTAACTCTTTTATATATTAGAGATCTACTTATATAATCCTTAAATATAGATTTATATATTTTATTTATAATCTTAATATAAAGCTCTAGTTTATTTAGAATATATAATTATTTATATATATATATAGTAGTTCTTTATAGACTTTATAATTATTAAGTTTTAATTTAAGGCCTTCCTTAATTAGGTCTTAAGATAACCTCTTAATATTTTAAGATTTAGCTTATATAATTTATTAGCCTATCTTATTATCTAAGTAAGCCTCTCTTATAAGGTATATAATATTTAACTTAATAATAAGGTTATTTATTAAATCTTCTAATAACTCCTTAATAGATAACCTAAGAGGTATTAACTTTAATTCTTTAAATAACTCTTTATTTTTAAATACCTCTTTCCCCTAAGTTATATATTATAACTATTAAATAAGAGATTTTATATTCTATTTTATTAAATAATATAAGTATAAGGTTTATTAAATTTTAAATATCTTCATTTAATTAATATATTTTTAGCAGCGTTTAATTCTAATATTAAAATTAGGTATTATCTTTATTAATAGGAAGATCTCCTATTTAATATATAAGGCTATTAGGTTTTATTCTTTATCTTCTAAGCTAATAAGTAATTTAGAAGTTAAATTCTAAGAGGAACTTAGCTTCTTTTACTTATCTTTTATTTAACTATTTTATTATTATAAGGTATTTAAGATTCTTATAATTAATAAGTACTTAAATTAAGTCCTTTATATTAATATTAATAAATTTTAAATATTATTCCTTAAAAGCCTAGATTATAGTCAATAGTTCTTTATTATAAATTTTATAATTATACTTAACTAGGACTATTTTCTTAGATATATATATTATAGGCCTTAGGATACTATCCCTTCCTTTCTAAAAGAATATTATTATTATAATATAATTTAAGGTATTAATTTTTAATTATATTTTTAAATTTAAGTTAAAATATATTAGGATTAAGATTTAAGTAAATATAAGTTTAAGCTCTTTAAATACCTTCTATTCTTTATTATTAAAAGTTTATAAAAATATAAAATTCTTTTATTTATCTTTTATTAAATTTAATAAAGGTAAAGTAATTTTTAAATAATCATAAATAAACTTTTTATAAAAGTTAATAATTTAAGGAATACTTATATATCTTTAATATATTAAGGGATTTTCTAATTAAGAATAATATTAATCTTTTAAGGATCTATCTTAAAGCCCTTAGTTATTATAATTAATTTATAGTATTTAACTTCCTTAATATAAAATTAATACTTATTAATATTTAAATATAACCTAGCTTATTATAACTTATTAAGTACTCTTCTTATATATTCTTTATATTCTTCTCTAATATTACTATCAAGGATGTTGTTTAAATAAGTAAAATAAAATATATTTAAGTATTCTTATAAGATATTATTAATAAAGGCCTAAATATATTATATAATTTAAATAATATAATTTTTTTTAAAGAGTTTATATCTTATAAGGAATATTATTTTCTATTTATAGCTTTCTTCTATTTAAATCTTATTAAAGGTTATAATAATATTAAATTTAATATACTATTTTACTTTATAAAGCTTTACTAGTATCTCCTTAATAAGTAATAAAGCGTTTTAATTTTATATTATTAATATATTAAGAGTATAATAATTAATATAAATCTAAAGACTACTATTAAGCTTTTTAAAAATAAGGATTAAAGTAGTATATAATAATATATTAAGTCTTATAAAACCTTTACTTAATATCTTATTAATATATTCTTTTACTATTAAGGCTTAGTCTCTTAATATTCTATAAGTTTTCTTTATAAGTAGGTTAATCCTTAGCTATAAATTAATAATATAATTAATAAATTAATAAAGAGGAATTTAATTTACTTATATTAGGTTCTAAATATCTATTTATTTATAATAGATCTTTAGTACCTTTCCTTTAAACTAATTAAGGATAATAAGATCCCTCTTTATCTTTTTTAAAAATTTCTTATAATCTTTAAAAGTAATCGCGGTTATATTAATTATAAAGCTAGGACTATTATCCTATTCTTATTCTAAGATATTTAAGTATTTAAAATCTATTAATTATATAATAATAGTTTAATTCTCTTCCTTTTTTAATAGTTTAATAAATATATAGGCTAATATCTTAATAATATCTTCCTAGAGGGATATAAGATATTATCCCTTTAATTATAATCTACTATAAATTATAATAGGATATTAGTTATATAGATAATTTATTTTATAATAATTTAAAGCGAATATTATAGATTAATCCTTAAATAAGAGTTAAAGATTATATAATTTTAATTATAATATTTCTAATATAATATTAAATTTATTAAATAAGGTTATTAAATATTATAATTTATTAAAATAAATTCTTAATTCTAGCTTAACCTTTATAACCTAGGTTATTAATAAAACCTCCTTATTATTTATTAATTTTAATTAGTATAATTTATTTAATTATATTATAAAAAGGTTATATTATCTTATAAAGTTAATATTTATAAAACCTTTTATTAATACTTAATATCCTTAAGATATTTAACCTTAATTATCCTATTCCTTATATATACTTTTCCCTTAAAAATTTAATTATTAGCTTTATTATAATTAAGGTCTATTTTTTATATAATATAAGGATAGAAGGATAATTATAAGTTTAATATTATCTATTCCTTCTTAAGCTAATAATAATTCTAGCTCTTTAATCTTTATCTATACTTAAACTTCTACCTCCCTAATAATAACTTTATTAAAGAGAGCTAGTTTCCTAATTTATTATTAAATAACTCTATTAGGGGTTTATTAACATCTTTAATTCTTAGCTAAAATAGATATACCGCGACTTATTCTTTAATAAGCTAAGTAGCTATTTTATATATAATAGGGGTATCTTAATTAAAAAATTAATAACTAGGTTTTAAGTATTTAAAGTAATATTCTTAGCTCCTTAATACTTTAATATAATACTTAAGGTATTAATCAAAAGTTACTCCCTAGCTTATCTTTAGATTAAGTAAATATAAGTTATTATTACTTAAGTTACCTCTTTTATTTAAAGATGATATAAAAGTAGTCTTCTTATCTTCTTTACCTTCCTTTTAAAGGTAAGTTTCTTTATTAATAATTATTTATATATTAAGATAATAAAGTTATATTATAAGATGTTAAAAGTTAAGTAAAATAATTCTATTTATAATCCTATTCTTAAGATACTAGATTATTAATTATATTAAATAGCCTTTCTTTTAAGAGTTTATTAGTTTAAGGAGTATAATCTAAGTTATAAATTATATTAAGAAGATAAGAAAAGTCTCTTTAAGGTCTTTAACTCTTATAATAAATAAAGGATTTTAGAGTTTAGCTTTAACTCTACCTTCTTAATTATATTTAATAAATATATTAGTTAAGTCTAATAATATTTTATCTATTAAAATATAATAGTTATTATTAATAATATCTACTCTAGCCTTAATAATATTAAAGGCGACTCCTTTATAATAATTTTAGATATAATTAATCTTTATTTATTCTTCTTTAAATAATTTATAATTATATTAGAATTTAAATAATAAATATATTCTCTAGGCTTCTTATTTATTACTTCCTTTAATACTATTAAAATCTTTAATATTAGGATATTTAATATTAAATTTATTTATATTAATATAATTAATATAATAAATAATATAATAATTATATTATTTATAGTTAATAATATTATTTTAGAAGTTAATAAGTTTAAGGTAAATATAATTTTTATTATCTAAATCTTAATTAAGTATATTAATAGGAGTATCCTTTATAATATATATTAATTCTTATTTTAGATCTAATATCTCTTTAATTTAAGTATTAGATAAAGTCTTAAATTTATTCTTATAATAATATATCTACTTAATCTTATAATCTTATAATTATATTTAGGATTAGAGGTTTATAACTTATTTAGAAAGTTTAGATATTTCTAATTTTATATCTTTAATATCTTAACTTAGTAATATAACTTAACTTTAAAATTTTATTATATTAATTATTATATTTCTTAATATAATATATTATTTATTTAGGTATTGTATAGTACTATCTAAGAACTCTCCTTAAGTCTAAATCTTAATAAGTACTTTATCTTTACTATTTAAATTTATAAATATAAATTCTTTATTAACTTCTCTTATATTTAGAGTATATATTTTTATTTTATTATAGGATTTTTCCTTACCCTTATTCTTTTTTAATATATAAGGGTCTTATTCTTAAGCTTTATTATTAAAGTTATAATTATATCTATTCTTATTTAATTACTCCTCTTTATTAGATATATAGGGGTTTTAAGGTTTATTATTACCTAGGACTATTTAACTCTAAGATAGGTCTATTAATATTAAGAATTTTATTAACTTTAATAAAAGAAATCTTAAATAATTAATTACTTCCTTAAATAATATTATAAGTATAAATAGTTCTCCCTTACTTATTATATAATTTTATTTAACTACCCTCTTAACTATATTCTCTATTTTATAGCTTAATTACTTATAGGGTTTATAAGGCTTTAATTTCTATAGATAACTTACTAATTACTATTATATATAAAAGATAAATAGAATTATATTAGAGACTTAATTTAGACTAATCTAATATTAATATTAATATATAAATAGAATTCTATCTATAATATTTGAACTAGTATTATATAATTTATATAAGTATATACTAAGCCCCGATTAGCGCTAAGCCTAAAAGAGACGTAAGGAGATGAATTATACTAGGACTATAATAAGAAGATATATAATAGATAGATTTAAAGAGAAGATATAGTATATTAAAATATACTATTAAAATAATATCCTAGGATATTTAAAAGGAATATTATATTAAATAGATAAAAGGATTACTAGTACTATATCTTATCTATAAATATAATATAAATATAAATAGTTATAATTAATATATCTAAATAATTATAGAATATATAAATAAATAATAATCTCTTTATTACTAGGTTACTCTACTTATTTTTATATTTATATCTTTTATAACTAATACTTATTAACTCTATTACTTATAATATACTAATAATTTAGTTACCTTACTTAGTTATATAGACTTTTAATAATTTATTATTATAGAGCTAATCTAATAATAGAAAGGACTTAAAGGAAAGGAGCTATATATTTAAATTATTAATAAATAATTAGATATATAAACCTATTCCTTTATACGTCTACCTAATAATATAAAGGTATATTACTAACTATATAAAGATAGGAAGAATATAAGACTAAATAATAAGTATTCTATATTAGGAGAAATATTAGGTAATACTCCTAAGAAGTAATATATATTATAGATAGTTTAATAATATATAGTATATTAAATTCCGCTTTATAAGTAAAATAAGGAGTATTTTAAGGATATATACCTACTAATAGCTAGTAAAAATAATAGGGGAAGTTTATATTTATAATCCTAAGGATTTATTATAAATTATACTAAAAAGTCGTCTTTTTATAATAAATTCCCTAGGCGTAATAAATTTATTCTAACTTAAATAATTTATAGAGTAATAGATAATATACCTTTAAAGAGATATAAAGAATTTAAAGGCTTTCAGCTTAAAAGCGAGGTATTTATATAAGCCTAAATTAGGCCTTCTTAATGATTTTAGCGTAAAAATCGAGGACTAGCTCCAGGTAACCACAGCAACGCGGGCACTAAACGATTTCAGGGTAATTAGGCGAGGGTGTGACTTATCACCGACGCATGGGATAAGGACGGAGGGTATACGCCTACAGCAATAGGGTATACGCGTACAAGGACATGGTATACGCGTACAGCGATAGGGTGTACGCGTAATAGAAGCCTAGGGCAGGCAACCGCTCTGCTGATACCCATTCGACACCTACGCAAGGCTACGTCGTCAGAATGCAGCGCAGCCAGACCAATGAAAATTTGGAAGTCAGACGCAAGGCTTAGGTGATCCGTGGCTATGGCGCCAGCTGGATCGAAAGGGACATGGTACGGGCCAGTAGATGGTATGTGTTGTAGAGCCGAAAGGAGTGCCCGTTCAAGTGTGTCAGCGGAGTGATTGCCTCAGAGCGCCGGAGAATACAGGGTAACGTCTGAACAACACAGAAAGAAAGAGAAGTGAGATTGAGACAAGGCAAGATTGGCTCTTGGCACTAGGATTTTACCGTTTCGATAGGGAGACGTGGGGGCTCGCGGGTGACACAAGACACAAGAATCCGTCCATTCAGGGACTTCAGCCCCACCAAAATTAGGGGCTCTCTCCGCCTTGGCATGGACGGATTCTTGTGTCACCCGCAAGGGGGGCTACGGGAAAGAGCAGGATCGTGATAGCGTGCAAGGATCCTGACGGGCCGATGTACAACATACTTGGCTGCGCTGCACGATCCTTCATTCTGATTACTATCTGTGATGCTCAGCTGCTGGTCATACCGAGAAGCTGGGTAAATTTGCTTTGGGTAGCATAGATCTTACCTTGGGCTATGAAATCGGTTTGGTGATGCCTTTGCTGATCAAGTGGGAAGGATGAACAGTCTCTATAGCGGTGGTAGAGAATCAATGCTAAGATCAAAATCGTGTGCCACACGATTGAGAACCTGCATCATTGATTCCGAGCTGACTTGGTGACAGGCTTGGAAGCACTGGCAGCATTTGATACCTACTTTATTTGGTGGCTATGCTGGCTTTGGCACCCTCTCATTCGACCGCAAGCGTTCTACAGCCATGGCTGGACTGTTTCAGTTAGCTCTGTTCAGCCTCTGACATACATGATGAATCCTACAATAGTAGTCGAGTCAGTGTTACAGTTTTACGCGAAGGATCGCAGGATCATCCTTTCGAAGTTGGACCATTGACAAAGGGGAAAAAATGTACGAAGGTACTCCTGTACAGCCGCTATGCTTTGTTCTGCTTTTGCGCTTCTTTGTATGTCTCCTTTGGTGAGAAAGTGAAGATACGTTTTCTTCTTCTTCATACCTTCCTTCAATCCTTGTACTCCTCGCAATGGCTCCCAGATTTCAACAACGAGGCACTCTGCTTCTTTGTCAGATCGTTACTCTTCTGGCTCTAGCCCACCAAGCGACTTCAGCGACCTGTTATAATCCCGACGGATCCCTTGCACCGGCCACCGATATTCCTTGTGAAACCACGGGTGGAGACACTGCCTGCTGCTCTTCTGGTGCTTTTTGCATGACGAACGGATATTGCCTCAATAACATGGTCGTCGTACGAGGGTCTTGCACCGACATAACCTGGACAAACCCCAATTGCGCGCTGCAATGCAAAAAAGGTAGACCTAACCCTTTGTGGATTCCATGGTTAAGACTAACGTTTGACGTCCAAGTGAAGATCAACAGTGGAAAAGGATTGGCACCATGCAGTTCCAATCTCTGGGCTTGTGACTACAACACTTGTTCTCAGGGCAACTTCACCTTGCCGGTCGGCAACATCATCCTTCATAATTACCAGGCCGCGAGTTTGGGCATCAGCTCACAGGTCACCGTCAATGCCAACGCCCCTCTTACCACAGGTAGTTTGACAGCTACCACAACGAGTGGACAGGCCGCTACGACATCAGCCACTCCAACACCTGCTGCAACCTGTATATCTCCGGCAGATCAGCAAATGGCGATTGCATCCGTGAATTCGGACCATGAGAAGAAGCTTGCGGCTGTTGGGGCTGGGGTTGGTGTGCCTCTTGGCATTGCAGTCGTTGCCTTCCTCGCACTCTTTGGACTCGAAAGGAGGAGGAACAGACAATCTTCAGTTGAGAGAAAGAACCCACTTGGTCAGAACATGGACCAGCAAGGATTGGGAGGTTGGAGTGGAAATCAAACGGTTCCCCGACAATGGAATACTAGGTACGAAGCTCCAAATGATCCGAGTGTCGAATTAACAGGGACGGAAACAATGACACATGAGATGCAACAATTTACTAGATAGAGGAGGGCGATATTATCCTATGTTGGCTGCATGGGATCTCTCGGATGTGAAGACCCAGGCAGACTACTAGGAAACCCGGCAATTGTTTGGCTCACACCTATGAACCAATCGAGCGGTTTTGGGGCAGGTGGACTTTGATCAATGCAGGAAGTTGGGCTATATATTAGTCGATTGAGCAGCCAATTCGCAGAATTACGTTTACGACAGTGTCAATTGTACCAGAGTTCGAGCTATGATATTCATCTATTGGGCAGTGGTTCCCTCGTGACCTCAGGTCCACTCTTTACAAGCCTGGCTTGTATATGAGCGTGTATTTTCCGCGTCGAGGTTAATTCCTTGATCAAGCACACTGTCATTCACGCAGCGACTACTGGCGGCGAGAAGCAATGAATGCAAGTCTTTTATCTCAATGAAGGGATAGCGTCACGTTCGGTGTTCACCTTGTCTTTCAGTCTCCTGTGTCACTTCTTGATGAATTTTCTGATGGCCATTTTCGCACGACATTTCCCACATTCATTCTTTCTTACTTATATATAGTCTGGCTTCGTTGAACGACTGCATTCTCATGATCACCTTCCCAAAGAGTACATATGTTGGCTTGCTCTCCTATTTGAAGTCTCACAGGCTGGCTTTTGCTTAGAGTTAAATATATATGAATATCATATTCGCTCCAGATTGACTCCTATTCCCGGCGAATTCCATTTGTAATGCGTTCCTATTGGGTTTGAGATGAAGGCGCCTTCCCAGGTCCTCCATGTTGAAATGTGTCTGTAATGCATTTAACATAGGTTTTGGATCGCGGAAGAATCATGAGTCCTGGATACTGGAATGTGTTTCTAATGCGCTTGGAATATGACTCCCATCTTCAGCAGTAGTCCGAATTGCAGGGCATAGTGAACTGACATATTGGATTTCTAATATATTAGAAATTCAATTCGAATTCTCAAATCCACCAACTGAATTCCTAATTCATTCCCAATGGAGTCCTATCAGCAACTCAAAAAGCGACCCTCGGCTGATGTCCATCCACCTTTTTCATGTTTACACTATCTCAATTCTGCGAGCACTGCACTTGATTTTCTTACCAGACTCTCACAATCAAGCATACAAAATCATGTCTCAATCTCATTGTCCGCCTGTAGTGCCAAAAGGACAGCTGAATTTTTCATGTATGGACATTGACATGACTCATGGGTCCTCGGCAGCATTGACTGCAAACCCAATACAAAGAATAAGAATTTGTCTCTCAAAAGAATAGCGAGTTATTTGCTTGAAGCGGGCTCTCCTAATACTACTGTTCCATTATCAAGTGGCGTTTCGCTGTGGTGTCAAGTTCTCCCAATACCACTATTGCATTCCTCAAATAGCGTTCTGCTGTGGTGTCAAGTCTGCTTTGAAGTTAAAGCCTCGCACGCAAATCCCGTTCGAGGCAAGTTCTTCTTTCTTGAGTTGGATCAACTGTCACGTCAGTAAAGGAAGAACCGAGAGCTCTGTCTCAGGATAAGGCATTCCTCCCATCGACCCGACAGACACTAAGAGAGGACTTGAACCACGATGTGAGAAGCTGCCGGACCTGAAGGTTCCCAGTTCATGTCCACAGAGACAGATTTCAGAATCTCGTCAACGAATATCTGGGTAGCAAGGCTGTGTACATCGTACAAAACAGGAGACCCCAAAAGATGGTGCAATAACCTCGACCCAACTGACATGAAATACACCCAATCTATACCCTCTCCGTGGGATACCAACCCAACAGCACATATCCGCGGAGCCGGTACGCCACCACTAAGGTAACCAGCGGGAGGAATGGGCTCAGTTTGCAAACGAAGATCGAAGAAGTCTCCCCAGCAAACGCGACGGATAGTTGGGGAAGTCGATACCTGCTGGAGCTGGGTGGGAGACAGGCTGTCAAAAGACTTGGTGCGTGCGAGCGTTTTTGAGGGTTGGATGGGGGTGGAGTTGTGCTTGCTGGGGCATGTGGATGGGGTGAGAGATAGCAAGATGGACGAGGAGAGCAGCAAAGGAGTTGGAAAGGAGGAAGAAGCGGAGATGGAAGAGGACTGGATTAATGGATCTTGCACTGGTTTGTGCGTGAGAGCAACTCCCATGCCGGACATGGCTAGCGGTAGCCAGCGATGGAAATTGAGGATTCAAGATTTGCTTAGACTGTCTGCGATCCCAGAAAGTATTTAGGTTTCATTGGCGTGTTTGTTTCGTCATCTCTGATGAGTTGGGTTGTATTTTGTACATAAGAGTGGTAGTTTTGTCGCCAACAGAGACCATAGCGCAGCCGAAATAGACCATAGAGCTGCTTTGATCGAGTTTAGTCACTCAGTTTTGTGGCTATGCCGAGTGCGGTTTTCGGTTTATCAAGTCTATAGTACCAACGAGATCGGCGAGCTTGTCATCTCGAGCTCGCATAAAGTCTTCGATCCTACACTTACACGTTTAATCTCAGGGCCATGTCTCCTCCATCTTCCATTCCCCCTTACCCTCAGAACCTTGCCCTTTCTCGACGACAAAAGTATAGACCTTCCTCCTCGCCGTAGCCGGGTCACTGATATCCAACTCCTCAACCTCTTCCGGCTTGATAATCACTACCCTGAAATTTGCCCTCGCAATTGGATCATGCAGATCCTGCACCTTCTGCCCAAGCTGATGCTCCTCATCCGGCTCCTTGCCATGCGTCGGCTGACCTGGCGGTGGATTCTTCCAACTGCCTCTCATACCAGGCGAACAATTCCCAAAATGCGCCGTCAGTTCTCTGGCCCAGCTCCACTCTTTCTCGTCACCCTCTCCGTCCGTTCGCCTCATTCTCCGCCCCACTTCGCTCTTCACAGTCCGCACCCCACTCCCTCCCTGAGAATCATCGATGTCTTCCCCCACCACAAACGCCTCCCCTTTCATCCTCCACTGCGTTCCCGTGTCCTTGATCCACCATACTGCCTCTACAGGACCGCCCCCACCACTCCCCTGTACCTGACTATCTTTGTCCGCATGCCCAGCACTGCTGGCGAAGATTTGCCCTACTTTGGCCATACGCACATCTGTCGTAAACGTGGGCATGTCACTATCGAAGATTGGCGGGTTTCGCGGGGCTTCGTTGTGTTTGTTCTCGGGCAACGAGCCCCACATGCCACGGTAGATGCAGTAGCGGAGGCGGGGGACGTAGGGAACTGTGGAGCCGTTGGGAGCGGGGGCGAGGGATGTGAATACGAATTCGGGGGAGGGAAGTTTGGAGAGGTGCGATTCGAAGGCGCTTTTCCAGGGGGCGGGAGGGGTGGTGAGGTGGGTGGTTGTGGTAGACATGGTGCGGAGGAGGGAGCGGAGACGGAGGGTTGGTGGTGAAGCTATGGCTGCTTGGTGATTTGATAGTAAAGAGGCTCGAAGCAAATGATCCCCACCGTAATGGCGTAGAAGTATTTAGGCAATCGTTGTCAGTACTCAATATAGAGAACATGCACGCTTAAATATGTTCATGGCAAGGAATGATGACGTTGAGATCGCTGCTAAGCTTTGCTCAACTACTTTACCTTAGTAATGGCCCATCTTTTGCGAGCGCCTCTGGATGGGTCGATGTGTCTCAACTACACCGCATGGCCATTCAATCATTAGATTGAGGGCAAAAAGCCCGGAAATCTGCATAGCTCACAGGATGACCTGGTCGTAAAGGGCCGGCATCATCACAAGCTTGTGTGTAGAAAAATGGGTACTAGGAGGGTATGTTGTAGAAATCCCAACGTCATGACACAGACTCTCATCGACAGCGCTTTGGTGCCTATCTAGAGGAGTGTGTGAGATTGTCCCATTGGATATACTCTACTGCGATAACCCAAGATCATGCGGCGACACGTCTAAGGAAGATGTCCCAACCTGTTTATCCTCGTGGCTGCCGTCTCTTTTTGACATCGAGGGTAGTGGCTGCCTAGCCCAGAACGCGCTAGGAACGCGGCTCGCTCCCGCTGTTGATTGGACATGTTGACATGCTATCCTCACTTCGATAGGCAACAGCTCGTGCCCTTGCTTGCGTGCTTGCTTCAAGCATGTAAGTCTTGAGATCAATATTGTCTGAAGTCCCTTCTGCCTGCGTTCGGATCTGGTACCTAGCCCCGATCCCTCCCTTTCTTTTGTACTCCAGCAAGTATTTCTTCCAGGATCCATTTTGGTTCCAGAGACGATCCAATCTTTCATCCTCTCATGGCATTTCTCCCGCCATTTCTTCTCAATGCGTGGCGGTTGGAGCATGGAGATGAAATGCGAGCGAAGGCTGCTGATGAATTGAAAGGATGGACGCCGTCCTCCTTGGCCGAATTTCACGTGAGGGCTCAGCTTGATAAGCATTTCGGTAGTTCCAAAGGCAATGGCCCACTGCCTTCTCTTTCCTCAATTGCAGTGGGAAAAGTCCTCGGTGTGTTGCAAAGCTCGGAGGATCTCGCCACAGATGCGAAAATTATCATTGACAGCCTCAGCTCCAATACTCTCCGCCAGCTGCTCCAGGACCCTCGAACGCCTTACCAAGTATTGAGCGTGTTTAACACTTTGCCTCAGACTTTTTCTGGCAAAGGACGCAGATTGGTCGATGTGGATGAAGCTATTGTTCAAAACGACCACTACATCAGGTCCCGTGGACGGCAAAATCGAGATGGCAAGTATCTCGTCAGCTTGGACGATCTATGCAATCTTGTCACGACCAAAACAGTCGAACCCGCTAAGGCTACGCGCAGCTCGAATCACCAGTCTCTAACGTTTGCACGCAAGGATCCTCCTAAGGGTGGCCTAGAAGTTTTAGATTTCTGGAGGCCAAAGCAACTGAGTTTCAATTGTAGCAATGCTGCTTTCAGCCAGGTCTTTGACCGCATCACCAATGGCATCCTTCGTGGACTGGACTGGACCAATCTCTTGCTTGCTGGTGGCATGGCTCTAACGACCTTACTTCATGTTGATCCTACCAAGGACAAAGTTCCATCCATACAAAATCCCGACCTCGATATTTATGTCTACGGACTTGGACCAAAGGAGGCTAATCTGAAAGCCGAAGAAATACACGATACATGGGTGAGAAACCTCCCTAAGTCAGCAAGCGAGAGACTAGTTGTCAAGAACGCAAAGACCATCAACCTCCTCACGAGCTATCCAAACCGCCGCATCCAAATCGTCTTGAAGTTGCTACCTACTCCTACAGATATACTACTAAACTTCGATCTGGACGCCTGCGCTATAGGTTTCGATGGGTCCAATGTCTTCATGCTCCCTAGATGTGCACGCGCGATCGAGACTGGCTATTCTATCTTTACAATGGACCTAGTCTGGGGCCATCATCTCGGCGATAGGAGAGCAACACAGGAGAGTCGCGTCTTCAAATATGCTGATCGTGGCTTCGGTATCAGGTTTTTGCCCAGTTATGCTAGGTCTCTGGAAGAAGATGGGCTTGAAGCGGCGACTTTCCAACATTCTCCGTCGCCTGCAGCTGCTCAAGAGATCAACAAGAATGAGCGTAGATATAACTACTCTCGCTGGAGTCAGCGAAACCGGAAGCCTCATGGAGACGAGCCGGGACTGAAGACTTTGAAACGGATTGCTTACCTGGGCCAAGACTATGTACACCGGTTCTATTTCGGAGTTACCCCACTTGCTCTCTCCCCTAAGCAAACGAGGAAGCAGCTGGCATCCGAGGACCTTGTATACTCTGACAGCGATCCCGACGATATTGACAGAGCTGAGGAATTATGGCGCGAGACATACGCAAAAACCAAGCGTGAACTGCTTGAACTGAAGGAGGCTAATGCTCATCGCAGGGCAAATGATCAGGGCATCGAAGGTCCGCTGATGAGGCTTAGCGACCTTGACACGGAGGACTTGCATCATGGATTGCCTGGTGGCCGCAGCGGACTGGGAAACCTCGAGATGTTCATGAGGCACTGTGAAGCATGGCGACTTCATTCCTGTGCAGATGCAACGTAAGTCTCAAACCTGCCTGTTTAGTCCAACACATTTCTTTTGGAAAACCTAACTTTGGGTTGAAAGTCTTGAGACGAGTGCGACTACCAGCTTGACCTATGATCCCGACACGTATGACGATATTCCCACGTACGACTGGAACCAGAATTTCAACCCTGGGACATTCTCACGCGCGACACAGGAGGATAACGACGATCTTTGGCGGACGGTCAAGGAAGCTATCTGCACAAAGGTGGGCATAGTGCCCACTCGTATGGGTGGATGTAAGTGCGCTCTTCGTTATCGCGCATGCCACTTGAGGGCAACAGTCCCCAAGACCATGATCATAGTAGCACTTCATGCTGTAGACCCTTGAGTCGATGTTGTTATGCAGCAGTTTTTTCGATAAATATTACCCTCAAGAGATTGTCGTTCCTCAGGATAGCACTGACTATCAACATAGATGCCAACTACTCCACTCGAAGGATACGTCGACAAGTGTGTGGTCCAGATTTCAGAAGTGTGCAGGAAAAGCAGATTACGATTCCTGTCAACATACCTTTCGGCCTGGAGAGCTTCCTACTGTCTACTATTCCACAGGAATACGACGACATCCCTCCACATTTCTTTGATACTAAGCCTCTCATTCCCGTCCACGACTCTACCAAATACGACGCTTCCTCAGCCACTCTTCCGTCTTTGCGTGACACTGCCGCTGAAACAGGGAATCTAAGATACTGGGTCATTACCAACGAGAGCATGTGGGCATGTCAACATCGGGTATTGGACGAATTTGCGGAGCTCATGTGGACAATGTTTCACTGGCTCAATCAAGCCATGTCGCCATCGTCAACGGCCGGTAATAGCACACTGGGTGACACCTCGGCATGTTGCTGGCAACTGGCGCGCTCCTTCAGGCGGCGCATTGTCCTACCGGAGGTTCCAGACAAGGGAGTAGGCTGCGTACCTATACAACGTGGGCTTCCCTCTCTTAGAGAGACGCTGCTGTTCCGGCCTTGGGCCTTGAGTAGCCCGGCAAAGCCAAAGAGGATATTTATCGATTCTGATGATGGAAGGAGCCACTTATTCGACGAAGAGGCTGTAATGTACCCATTCCCGGATGATCTGTTTTGGGATCCTTCAGATGTAGGTACCTGGGAAGATGGGGAAGGTGCCCCAGAATGGACGGTCCCCGCAGGGAGGATAGTTGACAGTGAAAAGTGAGAAGGACAAGAGGGTCTACTTCTACAAGCATTAAGCATTTCACCATCCCATACTTCGTCTTTGCCTTTATTCAGGGGCACAAGACGTCCGAAGAGTGGCATATCCTACACGACGCGCTTTCTCGCAACGCCAATGTTGGCTCGCAGAGTGTCCTCGCTTCTCTACACCTTCATGAGCTTTGATTTGCGGCAGGTTCGATTGGCTTATAGCGTAGTGGGGTTGTCATCCATTAGTGTTTTCGCGCCTTGCACAATTACGATACTCGTCCAGTAATCGATGTGATCTGCCATGCAGGTCGAGTGGCTTTGCAGTGTTTTCGTTCCTCTTGTTTGCGTGTTCAAGCGCCCCTTTCGTGATCTCGAAAGACTTCACATACACTGATGATTATCCCGGGCTGCTTTCAGTGCTAGGCGCGTTGCTCGGCATAATCCTCCGCTGGGTGCCGATTCTACCTCCAAAATTCGGGATACTGCGAAAGGAGTCTTCCTTGGTCAGATCTGGGCTTGTAGAAGTTGGATCAGTCGGAACGTCAGCAATTGAGACGATAGAAAATCCGATAAGGCCGCCTGAAGCTCTGACGGCTATGAGTCACATTCTGAGGATCTCAACGGTTGCATACAACTCGGTGAGGACGGTGACGCCGAAAACATATCTGACATTTCGTCCGAGACTGCTTGCTTTGATCGAGGATCGCGCCAATAGGGTAACCTATTGGTGCACATAGATTGTATGGTTGCTTCTGCGGGCGAATCATTGGACAATGGAGCTTCAATATCCTCGAGAATGTATAATAATTGGTAAGATATAGGGATCCACAGCGCTCTTGAGCAGCTGAAATCAGGGGCTGAGCACGATTTGTCATTACTCGCAGCCTTATAGATTGATCTCGATGGGTCTTGGTCTACGGAAGAGGCCGTGATGGCTAGATGCTAGTGGCTTGGCATTATGTAAATTGACTTGCTTCCTGCGACTTATTTTCTTTCATCATCAACCGACAACATCAAAATCCAAACACGTGCCAGACCTTACAGCGCAGGCGCATCATCTCGTAAACATTGTGCATATTCTGTGAACGGACGGGATGTTTGATTTGTCCCGCATCCTCATCGGCGAGGCCACAATGCATTTCAAGATTGTCAGGAGCTAGGTTGTTATAAACCACAATGATATACCCAAGCCAATGGGATGTAGTCTCTGATAGATTCTCTGCTACGTTACGATTTCAAGCTTGAACTATACGATTCTGACTTCAGCCTCATACTATACTCCGTCAATCTTGCAGCCTTGTGAATACGAGCTTTTCCCCAGACCAAAGCCAATGCAACCTCGTGGCTTCGCTGTCTAATGGCTTGACGACCAACGGTCTCGCCAAACCCCACGCGTATTATGGTCACGAGCATACACAACGGCACCCTCACAATGTCGAGGAACGAGAAGCCAGGAGACCTTGCAGTGAAAAAGCGACCCAATAATCCCCTGATGGGGCCTTGGACCAATGGAATCAGTAGTGAAGCGAGGTCTAGAGCAGATCCTCAGAACAGGCAGACATGGATACGAGAAGGGCTAATTACTGCAGTACTTGATTATAAAGCCTGTGCTATACAAGCGAGAGCTGGTAACTTGTTGACATGGTCGTGGACCAAGAACTTGGCAGAATTTGGAGTTCAGAAGTGAATCGCCGAAACAAGTAAGGTGGATACGAGGGAAGCTAGAAGGCGCAAAAGGTGGTCAGACACAGGCAGTATAGCAGCGAAGGCTGAGCTATGATATCTTGATGGGACGACGGTCCATCCATCCCCTTTCTCCATTATATAGCAAGCCTCGACTCCCCCCGATCCCTTTGCCTGACAGACTCCAATCTGACAGACAGCAAACATTCATTCGATCCAAGATGAAGTCTCTCAGCTCCATGATATCGGCGCTATGCCTAAGCCTCGCCATCTCCCTCTCACTCAAGCTGGTCCGTTGGCTACTCGCGACAAATCTCCGACCCCGACAAGGCCTTTCACTGTTTCGGCCTTCCAGTCGCCATTTCCAATCGGGCAAGGCATCACAGGCCTAAATATGACCGCTCGTGGTGGCAATTTCTACCTTAGCTTCAACCCTAACGGTGAGCTCAATACATAATACCGACATGATTCTAAGGCTTACTGTTATCTAGTCCAGAAAGCAGTTCTCTTCGTCACTGGACAAGGGGAAGCATACCTGGTACGTTCTCATCCTCCGTCTTTCCTTCGGAATCTGCAGACCTTCCCATATTCACGGACTGATATCGCCGTTCGCTAGAAGTCCAAAAAGTCCCAGCCAATCTACATAGACACCTATGACGGCCACCTAGGCTACGCCAACCCCGCTCCAGCCGGCGCCGTCTTCGTCGACTTCGTTCATCTCGGTCACGGAGACCAAGTGTTTACCCAGGAACCCGGTTTCACCACTCAGGCGCCTTCTATCTTCCAGTGGATCGGCTCACTGGAGAACAATGGCTGGTTCGCGTGCCCCAAGCCGAATGGAGAGTATCAGGTATTCAAACTTATGACGTTTTTTGGTCCACCAGACCTGAGCGGGTGTACTGTCTTTGATGCGAGTGCGCTTGATTCTCCCGAGCTAGATCCGGCGGTAGATAGTTATGCCTGATGAGTGTTGACAATGCTGACTGGGCAAATGGCGCCGTTATGACACTTGGAAGGTCTGCTGGATGGGATGAGGTCACTCCTTATATGAATTTATGGTCATGTTGGAGGTATTAAACATAATGTTATTTGATACGGCGACTTGCTATTCGATTCAACATCGTTAGCATCGTTGCCGTCATTCTGTCTCAGATACGGTAGTCTAGCTGCGCAGGAAGAAACACTTTCGTGCATCTGAATGCTCACACTGATCTCTTGTGTCAAGTTCCTTTCACAGATATAGCAAGAAAGTTGCTTTCATCTTCACTCACAGCTTTTCACGAATTCAAGCCACCCGTGATACAGGCTTTACTATTTAATGGCAGCACGATCAGCTCATGCATTCAATCGACCTCCTTTTGAAGCGGTATAAAACCGGAACTGGAACTACACCTTCCTAACCCTGAGAATCGATACACAGGACGTTGTAGCTTGGTCACCCCCTTTCAGCGTAATCTGAGACCTTGCCATGTTACTTTGTGCGAATAATAGCAGAATCAACGCCTGAAAGATCAAGCCTGAGGCAGGTGTTCAGCCATGTGCACAATCTTCTTATCTGCCAGATTATCGCCATCAAACCATCGACCGACCACGACGTACGCTGCGTACACTACGTACCTTCATCCATCGCTAGTAATAACAAGTAGAAACGCTCTTTCACTAGGTAAGGATAACGGGGGATCTCACGCACGACTTCCCAACAAATGCATCTCAAATGTCTACTGAGACCTCTTCCTTGAAAACTCCGCAAACCATCCCACTCCACACCGTCTCTCATACGTTAATGACAATGTTACGATCGAATGCTGTATTTCTTACACTAATTCTATATGCTAAGATCTTGTTTGGTCGCCAAGGGATAGGTACCGTTAGCTCAGACTGAGGAAGACTGGTTGAGTGGGATTGATTATTGAAAAGTGTTAGTGGAGTGATCGCTGGGGGACGTGGTGTAGGCGAGAAGTAGACGTCTTCTTGTCGGATCTTGGACGTCGATACTAGGATAGAACTAGTGGCTTGGCATCGTATGAAAGTATGTATAACTTCCTAGATCATCAGTGAATCTACCATGTTAGAACTAAGGTACATGCATTTTCTATAACGTTGGCCGGAGCATTCGCTACTAGAGTTCTGTCTACTATGTATCCAGGTAGTTAAATGTTAGCGCGGCAGGGATTTATTTTACAGTGTCCTTACCAAAATAATCCCTGTCGCGCTAACATTTAATATGCCGGATACCGTAGTATATTCGATATCTTCTAGAATGAATCCTTGGCATTTTGGAGCTGGTAAGGCCGCCTCGCTACTTTAAGGGCGCCGGGGGGATTGAATAAATAGTACTAGTGTTAAGGATCTATTATATTCAGGTATAGTCATGTATTAGTTCACTATCTAGGAGTGTAAATCCAGGATATCTATAATATTTACAGGATCTACAGGGTCCACGGGTAGGGCTTAGCGTACCCGAGGACGAATATTAAAATATAATATACCTAGTAAATTTATATCTATAATAATTACTACCTTTTTTAAAGAAAGATAGCGTCCTCGTAATTATAATATTATAAAGGTACTTTAGCTACGTAGGTAGCCTATTAGAAATCTTATCTATATACCTATCTATTACTATATATATAATAATAAAGGAAAGAAAGAGTTATATAAAATTAACCTTTTAAGGAATAATATTAATAGTTAAGTTACTCTAATAATAATAATAAAGTTAAAATAACTATAATTAAGCTATAAAGTAGATCTAGTAGTAAATAAGAAGTATATCTTAAAGCCTATAAAGAAAGGAATATAATTATTATAATTATTATTTAGTTATAAGTATATAAGTAATATTTATATCTTTTATTAATTAGATTTTAAAATAATTACTAGAAGGTTTTTATTAGACTTTAAAAAGATAAAAGTAAGTTAATTAATAAGGTATTTAATTTTAATATATTTCTTACTATTAAGCTCTTTCTAGTTAGGAGTCTTTACTAAAGTCTTATTATTATAATTATTATATATAATTTTATAATTATTAGTTCTATCTATTTAATTTATATTATCCTAGATAATATTATTAATATTACTAAAGAAGGCTACTAGCCTAATTCCTAATAATATAAAATCAATAGGGATATTAATATCCTTAATTTATATAATCTTATAATCTAATTATAAGGTAATATTATCTTCTAGTTATCCTAATTTATCTATATTAAGGATAACTTCTACTTTAATACCTTTTATTATAAACGCCCTAGCGTTAATATATAATACTATACTATTATTACTTATTAGGAAAAGGGAGATATCTATATACTTATTAATAATTTACTTCCTACTAATTCTATAAATAGTAATTAGTAAGGTCTTATATAAGTAGCTATATAAGTTATTAGTTAATAAGAGTATTTTATTAATAAATATAATAGAGCTTCTTATATTAATATAAAAGTCTTATTACTAGCTATCTTTTATATAAAATTATTTATAAACTATTATATAATCCTAATTTAAAGGAGGTAGCTAGATAATAACTATATATAAAGCTATATATTCTATATAATTTATATAAATACGTTATTATTTCTAACTAGAAGAATAGGTATTAACTTTATATATATTTAATATATATCTATTAACCTCTCTTATATTTATAAAACTTATATAATAAATATTATAATTATATAGAAGTACTTTATACTTAAAGTATTTAATATTATTAAAATAGATATAAGTATAATTATTATAATATTTAGTTATAAATCTAAAATTTATATCTTTTATACTATCCTTCTTATTAGTAATCTCTTTAGTAGATACCTTATTAGCTATAATCTAATATTAGGATATTATATTAGAAGGGCTAGGATAATAGCTATAATTATTTAATAGTAGGAGGATAGATATCTATTAATATATACAGTTTTATAGTAATCCTTATTAATTTATAAAAGGTAAGATTTAATATCTCTTCCTAATATATATACTACGCTAGAATACTACTTCCTTATTATTAGCTATTAGCTTACATTTAAAGCCTTAATTATACCTATTTTAATAGGAGTTTAGCTTACTAGTAGCGCTAGGTCTAGAGGTTAATATATATAATACCTAATAATCTATTATATTATTAAGATAATAAGTAAACTTATTAAACTTATTATTTAGATAATAGATATCTTATTATAACTCCTAATTAGACTAACTATTAAGTTAGGATTTAACTCTAAATTTTAGTATTAACTTAAATACTTAGTACCTACTTTAATATTAACTTAAATACTTAATTCTAATTATTAGTATTAACTTAAAAACCTCTTAATTCCTTAATAATTTAAGTTAAACTAACTTAAATTATTAAGGTACTAACTACTTATCCTATATAATATTAAGAACCTAAATTAGTTTCCTTATATTAGACTAACCGTCGAGTCGGGTTTCGATACCTACTTTTGGAATCGACCGAATACTCGGTACCTACTATTGGTATTGACTCGAATACTTGGTACCTACTTTAGGTACCGAATCGAAAGTCCTAAATACTCGGTACCTCTTTTAGGTACCGACTCGAATCGCTAAGGTACCGAAAATTAGTACGAGCTAAAAAAAGGTTCTAAAAATAGCAAGATTTTAGGTTATTTTTAGTAAAAAATTTAGGCCTGAATTTTCATTACTAATTCCTACTATCTTATCCGTAAGAATGCATTACCTTTTTGCACTACCTATAAAAAGTACTAAATATATTAGTAATATTACTTAGTTTAGTACTATAAATAGTACTAAGAGTACTAAAAATAGTACTATTTTTAGTTATATTAGCTATATTTTTAGTTATATCCTTATCTAGTCTATTTCTTAATATTACCTTTTTATATTTATAGGAAATAGTACTAAAAATATTAGTGATATTACTAATATTACTAAAAATATTGCTAAAAATAGTATTAATAGTATAAAAATAGTACTATTTTTAATAATATTACTAATATTTCTAGTATTATTGCTTAGTAATGCAAAAAGGTAATACATATTCTTAAGAAATAAGGATAGTACTAAAAATATTAGTAATATTATTAAAAATAGTACTAAGAATAGTACTAATATAGTACTAAGAATAGTACTATTTTTAGAAATATTACTAATATATAAGTCTTGGCGATTCGAGTTAATACTTACTTAATTCCTACTTTAGGTATTAACTTGAAAACCTTAAATACTTAGTACCTACTTTTAGAATCAACTAAAATACTCGATACCTCTTTTAGATATCGAATCGCCAAGATTCGAGTCAGGTACCCGACTCGAGTTCGAAGTACTAACTCGACGCGGTTAGTCTACCTTATATTAAAAATTAAAAATTATATTTATTACTTTTCTTCTTAATATTTATATTACCTTTCTATATTACTTATATTCTTAAAAATATTAACTTCCTAAGATATAATAAGTTTAATAGGCCCTAATAATAATTAACTTATAAAGTTAGAATTTAATAATCTTATTATACTTAATTCTATATTAAATAATATTTATCCTAGCTAATTTATTAATTAAGTAAAATAAGATATATTTAAGATACCTTTTTACAAAAAGAGAGAAATTTAATAAAATATTATTAAATATATTTAGGAATTATACCTAAAGTTAAGATTTTATAAAAATAATAAATATATTAAATAGACTTTCAGTATTAAAGATTAATTTAGAATTTAGTAGTAATAAACTACTATTAATTAAAGTATTAAAATAAAGTTTAATATAAAGATAAGAGATCCTCTTTAAGTAAAAAAGGTAGTCCTAAGTAAATAAGTTAATATCTAAAAGGAATTTATTTAACTAGCTTTAATAGTTAAAGTATTATTAAAGATTATATATAAGAGGTATAATAAGACTTTAAACTATCTAATAATACTAAGTAATTTAAGTATATTAAATATAAAGAAATATCTTAAGATAAGTAAATACTCTTTATATAAATACCTTAATTTATTATTATAATTAAAGCTATCTTTAACCTAGGTAAGTTATTTATAATAATATAAAATAATAATATAAAACTAACTTTATAAGATAATAATAGAAGAAGAGTTAAACTAAGTTCTCTTCTAACTTTTAATAAGATAAGTAGAGTAAATATTATATAAATACTTTCTTACTTTAAATTAGTCTTTTTATACTATTAATTAATTAGAATTTTAGGATTTATTATTAATAGCTTATCCTAATTTAATTTTAATCTATTATACTTAATTATAAAATATAATTTTATTAAGTTTTAAAGTAATTTATATTAAAATAATAATAGATTTAAAATATTTATAATAAGTTTCTATTACTTTAAATATATAATTTAATTTATAAAAGGTTACCTACTTAAGAGTACTAATCTATTAGATTAATAAAAATTTCTAATATTATAAATATCTTATTAGATTTATACCTTTAAATACCTAATATTTTAATTATAACCTTATAATAGAGTTAATAAAGATATTAAATATCTATAGAATTTAAGAAAAGCTATTTAAAATTATTACTAATAATACTAATAATAATAGAATAATAAAAGATAAACTTAAAAAAGTAATACCCTAATAGGACTTTTAATAGTATAAAGTATGAAGCTTAATTTCTTACTTAACTTATATCTTTAACTTAATAATATAAGACTTTATTAATACTATTAATTTAAAAGTATTAAATAATAATATACTTACTTTATTAAAGGATAATTAAGTTAAAGATATTTAAGGAAGTATAAATCTATCTACTATAATTAAGAAGGTATAATAAGATAAAGGTAATATAAATTAATAATATATTTATTAATAATAATTATAGATTTATATTCCTATAATAACTATTAATTTATCTCTTTAATAAAAGCTTTATTTTTTAATATTATAAGAAGGCTCTAATAAAAGGTCTAGAAAACTTATATAAGATATCTATATTTATTAGAATTTTATATACTTAATACTTTATTATATATATTAACTACGCTATATTATTAATAATTAAGTAGAAGAAAACTTAGATAATCCTAAAATTAATAAAATTAGATTAGATAAAGATAAATAGCTAATAGTCTTATTAATTAATAATATATTAAATCCTCTTTATAAACTTACCTTAATAGTTTTTCATATAATTAATATAAGTATTTATTTAATATTTTAATTATATAATACTCTTTTTAACTATTTTAATACTATTAAAGAAATAATATACTATAATAATTATTTATAGAAATTAGGTATTATTAAGGTTTATAAATAAGCTTTAATAAAACTCTTAAAATACTATTTTAAAATAGAAGGTAAAGGTAGTCTAATTTATAATCTTACTAATATTTTAAATCCTATAATAAAATTAGGTTTATATAAGATATAAGATAAATAAGAGGAGCTAAATAATAATAATACTTTAATATCTTATAAAGAGAAATATAAGAAGGAGTTTATAAATTACTTTTATAAATATTATAAAATTATACTAACTACCTTAAAAGCTAAAGTAGAAGGAATATAAGATATTAATAAGGTAATATAAAATAATAATATAATTAAGTCTCTACTAATAATTTATAGTCTTTAATAATAATAAGAAGAAGTTTATTACAATAGTTAAATTATAGTTCTTTATTTTAAAGTAAAGTAGTTTAATACTTTTATACTAAATATTTAATAAAATAAGTTCCTATATAATAGTATTAAAAAGATAATATATTAACTTATTTAAATCTAATATAAATAATTAAGGATATACTTTTATATCTAATATTATTTATAAGTATTAAATAAGTTTTTAACCTTATTTATAAAGTTTATATATAAGATTATATATAATTAGAATCTAAGTTTATAGAATAAGTAATACTTTTAAAGTATTATAATTATATTATAAATTTAGATTTAAAAGAAGCTCTTATTAAGTTATAAGATATTCTTTAAAGGGAAGAAGATTATAATTAAGGTTTTAATAAAAATAAAGATCCTTTTAAAATACTATTAATAGAAGTTCTAAGATAAATAAATTAAGAAAAACTATATATAATTATAAATTTAAGTAAGTAGTATAATTATAAATATTAAAATATATAAAAGAAGATAATATAAGAAGGTAATATAATCTTTTATTATATAAAATATAATAATCTCCTAGTCCTTTCCCTTACTTATAAGATTATATAGTATCCTAACTATTTAATTAAATAGTAGAATACTTAAGTTATTTATAATAGTCTTTATAAGTACTAAGTCCTTCTTTTAAATTATAATTTACTTTATATAAATAATAAGTAAATTGATATCTAAGAAGAAATTAATAATAATTATATAATAAATAGTAATATAAAAAAGTAATATCCTTACTATAAAAGAAAGAGGTTATAAAGGCTTTAATATACTCTTATAAAGGCTTTAATATATTATATTAAATATATTAATCTAGTTAATCTATTATTAACTTAATAATTATTAAGATTTTATATATTAAATAATTAAAAGCCACCTTTAAAATTATTATAAAGTCTATTATTTAATTTTTTTTAATTTTTTTAAAAGGTATAAATCTAACCTTATATTTATATATATATTTAGGAGGGATATCCTTTTAATAGTATTGACTAATATAATATTAATATATTATTTAAATATATTACTTATATAACCTTTAACTTAAGTTTAATAGTAAATTTATAATATCCTCTACCTCCTCTACCTCCTTTATATCCTTTACGCGTTATAAGTCCTATAAACCTTAGGATCTTATTTACTTTAAATTTATTAATAATTAGAATAAGAAATATATTATTAAGTTATATTACTAATTTACTTAATACGCGTTGTTACTAATAATATACTAGCTAAATTATATTATAATTATAATAATATAAATAATTTATCTAGAAGAATTTACTAAAGTAATAATAAAGTTAAAGGATATAAGAATAAAAGTAATATTTAAGGAGTAAAATAAGATTTTAATATAATATTAATAAAGTATAATAATATATTTAAGTAGAATATTTTATATAATCCTAATTAATATTTTAAATTATTTAATTTTAAGGGCTTTCTTTCTTTTAACTCTACTTAACTTAATTATCTACTTTAATAAGTTATATTAAGTATAAGATCCTATTATTTAATAAGTCTCTAATATTATATTATATTACCTTAATATATTATTAGATAATAAAGTTAATATAAAGCTTTAATTATATTAGGTTTATATAATATTAATCTTAAGTCTATTACTAATTAAGAAAGAGCTAAGGATTAAGATAATAATAAGAAGATATTATATATAAAGGAATAAAATAATTATATAATAATCTCTAAAAATTAAAGACTCTTAAAGAGTTAAAAGTATAAAAAGTAATAGATAAAGAAAATTAAATAATTATAAAGTAATAAGTTAAAGAGGATATTAAAGATAATTATAAAGAAAAGAATATTTATAATAATATAATTAAGTAATATAATCTATCCTAGATAATTAATTTTATATAGCTAAATACTTTAAGGCTTAATTATAAGTTAAAGTAAATATAAAGGCTATTTATAAGGCTATTAAGGAGGCTATTAAGGTAATTAAATTTAATAAAATTATTAAAAAGGTAAAGAATAATAATATTATACTTAATTCCTTTATTAAGGTAAATATATAATATATTCTTAATCTTATATTTTAATTAAGCTAAGTTTTAGACTACTTCTAATAATTTTAAGCTAAATTTTAATAAGGTATTTACTTATTATAACCTCCTAATATTATAAATTATTAAATAGAGGTTTCTATATTATAAAGGATTATAGGAATTATAAGAGGTAGATAATTTAGAATTTATATATATATTTTCTAAATTTACTAAGAAATACGCTAGTATTAAGAATATTAAAGAGTAGATTATATCTAATCCTATATAATTTAAAGAAGATAAGGTAACTAATATAATAAAAGTTAATAAGTTAAGATAGAAGACTTCCTATATTATAGATAATAATAAAAATAAAGAAGGGGGTAATTATAAAATAATAATTATTAGTAATAATAATAATAATAAGGATAATAATAAGAAGGAAGAGGAATATAATAATAAAATAAATAAAGAGTATAAGATTATAAAGATCTCTAATTAAATATCCTAGCTATTTAATAGATATTATTTAATAAGTATATTACCTTTATATATTACTAGATAATACTTTAATTAATCCTATAATAAATTCTATCTATATAAGTCTTATTATTATAAATAGTAGTCTTAGTAATTTAAGTTAGATTACTTAAGTTAATACTTAATTCCTAGTTAAATATTAACTTAAATACTTAATTCTAACTATTAATATTAACTCGCTAAGACTTAAATTAGGTACCTAACTTAAGTTTAAAGTACTAACTTAAGGTAGTTAGTCTACTTCTAATCTAGATTTTTCTATACTAATATTAATACTATAGCTATCAATTAGTTATAAGACTATCTATATAATAGTATAACTTATATATACTTATTTATAAGATAATAATATTAAGTATTAGCTATAATATATTATTTTATATATAATTTATTAAAAGCTTATAAATATAAGTATTTATATTTCTCTATTAATGTAATATAAAATAAGGTAAGATTATCTAAGAAAGTATCTTAATAACTAACTTTTAGATATATAAACTATATTATAATTAATCTATATAAGTAAAGATATAGGATTTTAGTAATTATATTAGATTTAATATATCTAACTTATTTAACTTATTAAATTAATATATTAATATCTTAATAAAATATATCCTTATTAGATATAATATATAGCCTATTAGGATAATCTTTAGATGTTATTATTCTAGGATAAAAGTAGCCTATCTTATATATCTTAAATTTAGTCTTTTAAATTATAATTAGCTCGCTTTATAATTATAATAGTTTAGTAGGAATAGGAGGTTAAGTAGCTCTATTATATATATAAATACTACTACAGCCCTATTATCTTATTTATTCCTTATTATTATTATAAATAATATTAACCTCTTAATATTATTAAGGGAGTTTTACTATTTAAAAGACTATTTCTTATAACTTAACTAATAAGGATAAAATATTAGATTTAATATCTTTAATAGTAAGTTAGATAATATTTATAAGATATTTTTCTATCTTATTAAAGTAATTAATATTACTTACTTAAATTATATTAATTTACCTATAGATATAGTTAATTAATATATCTATTTGTTAAGTTAAATTATCTACTATAACTTATAGATCCTTAATATTTATAATTAAATTCCTAGCCTTCTTATAAGAGGTAAGCTTTTTATTAACCTCTTAATTAATATTATCTAATTCCTCTTTAATAGCTATAATTAGTCCTATCTTCTCTTTCTCTTTATTCTTATTTACTAATAGACCCTCTTATAACTTACTTATATTAAAGGTAGATACTACGCTAGGTTATTAATTATCCTATTTTATAATATTAACTTTTTAAGGATACTTTCTAAGTAGATTTTATTCTCTTAATATTCTAGTACCTTTAAGGTAACTATTATTAGGTATTAAGGATATAAGTAGTAAGCCTATACTAATAATAAAAGGTACTTATAAGGGTACTCTTTTAAATAGCCTCTTTAGAATCTTAGATTTATTATAGTTAATATTATAAATAGTTTATAGTAGAGGTCTTATTTAACTTTAATATTAGTATTTATAGTATTTATAATATAGATGTAGCGCCTACTAATACTTTACTTAGTAATGTAGAAGGCTTCCGCTACTAGCCTATTAAGCCTTATAAAGACTACTTCTCTACTAGCTAATTAATAAATCTATACTTATAGAACTAATACCTATTAAATAGTAGTAATATTATATTATAAGCTTTATAATACTATTTAACTATCTTAAATTACTAGACCTATTAAAGCTATCCTTATAATATTAATAATCTAATTAAGTCCTCTAATAGAAAGCTTATAATAAATCCCTTATTTATAATTAATCTTCCTACCTATATTTTAATAATAATAATAAGGTCCTTAATAATAGCTAGATTATATAAGTATCTCTTTATACTATAATAATTATTTATTAAAGCCTTTAGTAATACTTATAACCTTATAATTATATAAGTACTACGTTCCTTATTAAGATTATTAATAGTCTTCCTTAAAACTACTATTATAATATCCTTACTATTACTTTTAATATTACCTTTTAATTAAGACCTTATTACCTAGGCTAATTAAATCTATAAATTTATTAATACTACTAGATAAGCTTATAAGTATAAAGTCCTAGAAATAATTAAATATTATATTAATTATATTATTAAATTCTATAAGTATTTAAAAAGGCTAGGATAATTAGGTAGTTCTAAAGGTTAAACCTAATATTTAGTATTAATTAAACTATCTCTCTTTCTATTTAATTAAGCTATTAATAGCCTAGTATTCTATAGAGTTATTAAATCCTTTATAAAGGATATTAAGTACTATTATAGCCTTTTATAATTAATAATATACTTTATAAGGTACCTTAATCCTATTATAATAGTATTAAGGTTAATAGACTCTACCTCTCCTTTTAATAAGATTACTAATCTTATAATTACTTAGGATACCTTAGTTAAAAAAGCTATTTATAAGTATCCTATTAAATCTAAGCGTTTAATTATAAATAAGAATATAGGCTTTACTAAAATATAGTATACTAAGCTTTATAGAATAACAGCTAGAATTATATTATATCTACCTCTATCTCTAAATCCTATTATAAATCTTATTATAAATATAGAGAATAGGACCTTAAAATTTAATCCTAATAATATTAATTACTTTAATCTATTTTATAATTATAAGTTCTTTGATACTACCTCTACTATTAAATATATTAGGAAGGTAATATAATTTTATAATATATATATATTTATTAATTAGATTAAGGATATTATTTATATAAAAGGTATTATTATTATTTATTAAAACCTTTAGCTATATTTTTATAAATTAGCCTTAGGCTAGTATACCTTAGAGCTTAAAGAAAGTAATAAGTATCTTATTACTTATAATATTAATAAATAATATTAACTATTAATATTATATTAGAAGATACCTTATAATACTAATATAAGTACTCTTATATATAAGAAGTATATCTTATAAGATAATTTACGCTGTTATAAACCTTTTAAATTCGCTTAAGCTATAATAAAAGATACTTAAGATATAGAATTAGGTATAATTAAAGATTATATCTTACTTATCTAATATAGTCTGGATATAAAGTTTTAATATAATATCCTTAAACCTAGTAAAACTATTAATTATAATAACTTTCTTACCTTATTAAATAAGAGAAAGTATTAATAGTAAACTTATATTTCTTATTACTTAAAGCCTTAATAATATAGTAGGTATTAATCTTAATTTCTAGCTTAATAAAGATAGTCTTATAAGTAGTTATAATAGCCTTCTCCTTAATATCTACCTTATTAATATAATAATAATACTTATTATAATAACTAATATTAGAAGCCTTTAATAAGCTATTATTTAAATTTATATTAGAATTAAGGTAATTAAGGTATAAATATTTATATTCTATTAACTTAGTTAATAAGACTATAAATTATAGCTTTACTATTAAACGTATTTAATTCTTAATATAATAGATAATAAGGTCCTTAATATCCTTAGAATTAGTAGGACTATATGCCTTTTAAATTAAGAGGTAATTAATAATAATATCCTTAAAGACTATAATAAGCTTATTAGGCTACTATAAAAGATACTAAGAATTATTAGAACTCTTAGGAATATAACTAAGAAGCTTATAATATATTATTAATATAACCTTATAAGAGCTCTAATTAATATTAGGAGGAAGGTATATCTAATTAATATATGAATAAACCTTTATAATCCTATTCAATATTAGCTATAAAAGACTTTAAATTGTAAGAGTAATAAGATAAAGTCTTTAATAATTACTTTATAATTACCTCTATCTTATCTCCTAATTATAAATATTAATAATAATATTATAAATTTATTTTTAAGAATAAGCTATTTATTTATCTTAATAATTAATACTAGAAGTTTATTAATACTCTAGCGTTACTAAAGCCTTTAATAATAAAGACTTTATTAATAATAGTAACTATTAATATATTAAATCCTTTAATAGAGGATCTATTAATTATATATTTATTAATAAAGTTAATTTAAGGAATAGGTTATATATTTAAGAATTACTATTATATTATTATATCTATTAACTAGATAGCTAGTAGAGATAATATTAAGATATATTTTAATTTAGGATATATAATATTAATTATAGATATTACCTTTATACTTAAGGGTATTAAAATTAAGGTAATACTTATAAGTATTTTAATTAGAAAGCTTAGATTAAAATTATATTATTTAAATAAATTCGCTACTATTATCTTTTACCTTAAGGGTAGAGTTAATAATAAATAACTAGCTATTATTTAAATTACTTATAAGGTCTATATTATAGATAATCTTAGAACTAAAATACTTATAAGAGTAGATATTCTTACTCTTAAAGGTATAATATTAGACTTTATAAAGTAGTAAATTACTATTGATAGCTACTAGGAAATTAATATATTAATAAGTACTTATATATAATCTACTTTAATAAAATATATTATTAAGAGTAAGGCTAGATTTATAATCCCTATCTATTCTACTACTCTAATATTTATAATATATAATAGTTTACTTCTAGATAATAGGGACCTTCTCTTTAAACCTAATTATAGCCTTAACCTAGGTTATATAAGTAGAATATTTACTTATATTATTAATACCTTCCTTAGGCGGGTCTTTATTAAGAATAATATAAATATTAATATAATTATATCCTAGAAGGTATAACTAGGTATAATAAAAGAATTTAATAATAATAGATATTTCCTTATAAATACCTAATACGCCGGCCTTACTACTACTAGATAGTAAAATACCTAGAAGAGTAAGTTTATTAAGGTAACTAGATTAGCTTTAATAGTAGTAATAATAACTATAATAGGTAATTTATAATATACTTCTATAATAATTAATAAGGATTTTAATAAACCTTTTATAAATACTACTATTAATCTTAGTCTTAAATATATAATATCTAATAGAGTTAAAATCTATAATACGTCGTCTTATATAGTAGATTAATTAGCTAGTATTATTAATACCTACTAAGACCTATTATAAATAAAGGTAAGACTATTAATATACTTAAAGAGTAATAGATACCTATTTTATTAAAGCTTAATATAATATTAAAGCCTACTTAAGTCTATCCTTTTAATTAAAAGGATAAAGATATTATTAATAAAATCTTTAATAAGTTATAAGCTTAAGGTAAATTAACTTAATTAGATTAACTAATTCTATTTAATTATTTATACTTTATAATATAGCGTAATACTCCTAATAATAGGAAAGACTATATTATTATTAATATATAAGAGCTTAATAAGATTATAGATAGTAATACTTACCTACTATTATTATAAGCTAATATAATAGCCTTAGTTTAAGGATATTAATATATTATTATTATTAATACTATTAGGTAGTTTTATTAGTTCTATATATAAATTAAAGATTATTATAAGCTTATAATTATAAGCTATTATAGCTAAGAATAGTCTTTTATAATCTTTATAAGCTATAAGGGCTTACCTTTATATATTTAATATTAGATAGATATTATACTTCAGCTATATTAAGGCTTTATAAAAGCTTATATTAATAATATTATTATCTATTCTTATATCTTATAAGAGTATATTAGGTATTTATATAAGGTCTTTAAGCTATTTTATTAGAAGCGTATTAATCTATCCCCTATAAAATTATATATTAGTTATCCCTTAATAATATTACTTAGCTAATATATTAATAGCTTAGGAATATTTACTATTAAAGAGAAGATTACTACTATTATAATAATATAATTTCTATAAAACCTTATTAATCTTAAGATATTCCTTAATCTTATTAATTAGCTTTACTTATTTATTAAATAGTATACCTAACAGGTAGACCTATTATAAAAGTAGAAGATTATACTTAATAAAGGCCTTAATATAAGTATAAAAGGCCTTATAAGAAAGAGGTATATAATATAAGTTATCTTTTATAAATTAATACCTAAAGAGCTATTTATATTTTATAACCTATAAAAGGCTTTTAGAACCTTATACTTCCTTATCTATTATAATTATAATAAGATTTTATATATAAACCTTAATATCTTTAAGGTTATTAATCTTATAATTATAATTTATTATATTAAGGAAGACCTAATATTAAAGCCTTTTATAAGGATTAATATCTAGTTAATTATATTTTTTAATAGATACCTTAATAATATTAAAAGAAATTATTAGCTAATAGATTTAGAAGTAATAGGTATTATTTAAATTATAAAGAAGGTAAGATATATAATTAAGTCTAATTTAAAGCCTCTTATTATTATATATATGAACTACTTAGTAGCTATACTTATATTTAGGTAGATAATATTAAATATTATTAATATTAATAAGCTAAATTTATAGCTTATTAGAGCTTCTTAATACTTATCTTTATTTAATTTAGAATTATATTATAAACTAGATAAATTTAATATTATTTTAGATATCTTATTAAGGCTATATATTATTATTATAAATATATTTAATTTAATTAGGGGAGTTCTTAATATCCTTTATAATAGTCTTAAAGGGATTATAGAAGCCTTTACTAGTCTAATTAAGGATCTTAATAAAGATTATACTAATACGTATTATATAATACTAGTAGATATAATAGATAAATTTAAATTAAGATTATAGATAGCCTATAAGACTAATAATTAATAGAAAAAGATATTAGATATATTAAAGCCTTTAATAAATAAATAATTATCTATTAAAGTAGATAATAATAGTATTCTAGTAGTTACTAAATATATTAATCTAGGAGTAGCCTTTATCCTTTATAACGACTTTATCTACTATATTAATAGAGAAGGTATATATAAGCTAGATATACTATTATCTTAAAAATAGGAACTATTTAAGTAAGTATATAATATATCTAATTATAGTAGATACTACTAGTATTATAACTAACTATCTTACTTAATATATATTTATTACCTTATTAAAAACTTATAGATATATATTACTTATTACCTATAATATTAATTAAATTAAATATAAAGATACTTATTATATAATACTTAAGTACTTATATCTACTCTATTAATCCCTTTTTATATTATTATAATAGATTTTATTATTACCTTATTAATAACTCTTATAAGAATAAACTATCTCCTTATTATTATATATAAGTTTAATAAGAAGGTCCTTCTTTTACTAAGCTTAAATATATAGAAAGCTCTTAAATAAGCTAAAGTTATCCTTTAAGAGCTATTATCTTATAATTAGAATATTCTACGTAGTATTATTAGTAATAGAGATTCCCGCTTTATATTAGACTTTTAATAGGAAGTCTTTAAGTATTTTAAAATTAAATTTCTAATAACTATAGCGTATTACTTATAAATAAATAATTAGAGTAAGTATACTAATTAAATAGTTAAAATTATAATAAGATTTTATTTAACTTATAATCTTAATAGTTAAGGCGAGTAGGATCTTATACTTCTATATATTTAAGCTATATTAAATAATTCGCTTATAACTATTATAAGCTTTACTTCTAATAAGCTATACTATAATTTTAAGGTAAATAATATAATAGATATATTTATTACTAGTAATATATCTACGGAAGCCTTTAATAAGCTATAACTTACTAAATAAGAGGAAGTAGAGGATTATATAGCTTTTATAAATATTATAATAAAAGCTTATTATAATAGTAAGTATAAGGAGTTTAATATTAATATTAATAATAAAGTATTCCTATATCTATACTATAATTATAAGATACTAGGTATTTTAAATTATAAGCTATCTTAATAATATATTAAACTATTCTAAGCCCTTTATAAAGTTAACTTACTTACTTATAAGCTAGAATTACTACTAATTATAAAGATATAACCTATAATATCTATTATCTAATTAAAGCTTAAGGTAGTAGGTATAAATCCTTATAAAAAGACCTTTAATTAGCGGCTAACTCTAATTATAACTAAAGATAGTATAGAGTTTAAAGATAAATATAAAATTAAGCGGCTAGTAGATAAATATATTACTAAAGGTAAGATATAATACCTTATTAAATAGGAAGGATATAGGAATTAAGATAATAGTTAATATTTAATAGAGGATCTTTTAAAAGCTAGGGTATTAGTAAAAGCCTTTAAGGATAGATATTAGTAGCTACTAATAAGATTAAGTTATAGATATTAATAAGGATCTTAATAGTAGTAGCTTCAGTATTTTTATTATTTTAATAGTCTTCTACCTTTTATATTAATTTTACTTTAAGTATAATATATCTAAGCGAGTTTACTACCTATTTTTCTAACTAATAGGAGTAAGTGAAAGAGTTATAAGTACTAGGCTACTTGAATAAGGATGTTTACTTTATTTTATCTATTAGTATATTAATATAGACGTGGCGCCTACTAATACTTTACTTAGTAGTACGGAAGACTTCCGCTACTAGCCTATTAGGCCTTATAAAGACTACTTCTCTACTAGCTAATTAATTAATCTATACCTATAGAACTAATACTTATTAATTTAATATTATCTTATTTAAGGTAATAAAGAAATTAGAGGGAGTAATAGCTAGAGGTAATTAATAGATAGATAGGAACTAATATTACTCTTTTAAATAGCTTCCTTAAATATCTAAAAATTATTATAATTAGGAAGTATTCTTTATTATCTTTATTAATATTATTTTTACTTAATAGTTTTATAGCGCTTAGTAGCTAATAATTATACGGCGTAAAGTAGCTAATAGGAGATAGCGCTTAATAGCTAAGATTAAATAACTAGTATTACTACTATTATTAAGGATCTATTATATTTAGATATAATTATATATTAGTTTACTATCTAGGAGTATAAATCTAGGATATCTATAATATTTACAGGATTTATAAGGTCTATAAGTAGGGCTTAGCGTATCTAAGGACGAATATTAAAACATAATATATCTAGTAAATCTATACTTATAATAACTAGGATAGTTATTCTAGTAGAAAGGTACTAGTATCCTTCTAATATATTAATATTATATATAGGCGAGTATTATCTAGAGTAAAGTTATAGATATAATAGTATCCTAATATTATTAGCGATTATAGATATTTCTACGCTAAGGATATTATCTTATAAAGAGTATTACCTTAATTTTTAAGTATACTAAGCCTTTTTTAGGTATTATATATATTATTACCTACTAATACCTATAATTATTAGAGGTTAGATTTAGTTAATTTAGATAATTTTCTTATAGGGGTAACTTCCTAAATACTATACGTATAGTAGTAGTAGCTAGTACCTACTACAAGGAAGTTATAGCGTACTCCTATCTAGTAGGATAAGCCTAGTTAATAGCGTAGTATTATTAGCGCTATTATAAATATAGCTTAGTTAGCTATTTCCTTCTAATTATAAATATAGATATTTCCTTTATATAATATTTATTTAGTAAAAAGCCTTTGCCTAGATCTTTACTTAATAGATATTATTACCCGGATACTATATATATATACCCCGGGGTACTTTGTTCAAGGAAATCTATTAGCTAAGAATGTCTGCAGATACCCTCCCTGTATGATTTGTCCCACCCCCCAGGCGCCCTAAAAGTACCCGGAGGCTTGAGGCTTGGGGTCATGCGGGAGCTAGATGGATCAGTGTGAAGGCTTGTCCGGAAGCGTGCAAGTGCCAAAGAAGTCTCCCCTAAGCGCGTCAGCCCCACGTTCTGCCAGTGATCCGACACCTGACCCCCATTTCTTCATGGCGAACATGGGACTAAATCACCCGGGCCTTTACTATTGCCAAAAGTGGAAGTCGTATATGCCTGCCCGCATGGTGTGACCCGAGGATGCAATCCAGGCACGCCAGGCGATAGACATGTGAACGACACAGCCACCGCCGGGTCGCTCGCAGCCTTGCAGAGTTGCTACAGCCTCGTCGACTTCTCAGCTCCACGGCCATTTCTTATCGCTGGGTAGGGCCCGAGGTGCAGGATGCTGTCACACATAAGGTAGATTCGATCTCGGAAGATTACGTCTAGCGGCTGTGGAGCCCCGGTTCCTACGTGTTTGTGAGCGAGCTGGAGACGGCGTGCTCCGTTGCCCATGTTGCCACTAGAACGATTCCTTAACGAAGACCATTGCGTTGGCGGTGACCACACCTTCGTTTACTAATTAAGGCTGTCTATGTCCTGTCTGTCATGCTCGAGCAGCGTTCTGCATCCCTCACATTTTTTCTTATAAAGACCTCACCTCACGCTGTGAGACTACGGTTTGAAGCCACAATACAGACACCATCGGGATGCATGTCGTGTTCCTTCTTTTATCCATCGCACCGTCCTGTGTGGTAGCAGGACCCGGCGTCGGGACAGCCTGCTGCATCTCAGCCCTGCAAGCATCAGCCTATATTGATAAAAGTATCCCACACGACCAATATACATGTGGTCAAAGCTATGGGCAGAATTTACCTCCGGCTCCCGATCTATCGGTCCCTGTGAGCTATTGCCAACAACACTGCAGAGGTTACGCTTTGTCAACACCGAGTGACACCAACGCTTGGGCAGCCCCCCTCATCCAGTACATCCTGCCCGCTGTGATATTCAGCATGACTATACCCGTCGTCTCGTACTCGAACCGCCGAGGTGGTTCTTCAATTTCAGTCCCCACCACTTGAACGGTCTCGTCAAGGCTTTGTTTTCTTTGTGTGTCGCTGGTCTGATAGTGATTCTTGACACAACTGTGTGGGTTTTCATGATCATGGTAGCTCCAGGTCCTTTCATTTTCAGTGGGCTACTGGAGGTCGTTCTCGACTACAGCGTCATCCGACATCTACTAAGCAGCCATACGCCTCGCGGTGAAGATCATCCACGAGGACTCAGCCGAAATATGCGAGTGCAGCTTCTGACCGCGGTTGTTGCTGGCAACCTTGGGATAGAAGGGGTGCCAGCGGACCCTCAACAAGAGTTGGAAAAGGCCATGGATATCGATAGCCAGCCTGAAGCGGTGGAGGTACGTTTGCGTGCAATGTTGGCATGCCAATTTGGGTTTGGCGCCGCTGTGGGTTAGTATATTCTCTACTTGTTTCCCAATCTAGCTGCGAATCCGGGTCTTGAGACATATCTTAGAAGCCCTCCACTCCTTCGACATGTCTTGGATGTCATCCTGCTGCTCAACGTGAATGCTAAGTCGCGGAACTATTGCAGGTGCCCCAATTCTTCTTTACATTGGATCTTTCGTTTACACACTTGCCACTCTTCACAATGCCGAAGGCGACAGAGACACTGCAAGGGCACTGGCGTTCGGTATCTGGTGGATGAACATTGTTCACGTGGCAGCCGTAAGCGGGTGTCTACTAGCAAGTAATAATCCCAGTACGGCTGCCTCCATTGTGAGATTGCGGAGGATCAAGGTTAGCCTTAGGCATCGACTTGGCTATGCTAATGGGCGGTCCGAAATGGAAGACAAAGTCCAGGCCCGGCTGGAAGCGTGGTCAAGGCTCTCATTGTCCTACCGGGCCCGTTACGAGCCTGTTTGGATGTGGACCCGAGGCAAGAGCAAGGCTGGCTGGCTTCGAAGAACTGCAGCATGGGAGCAGTCATGGTTCCGTGACAGGATCCAGATGACCGTGGGAGGGTGGATATTCCTTGCTTTGGTCACGTACCTCCTGATACTGTTCCCATGCGCGCTCGCGTTCTGGATCGAATACAATACTCCAGCGATGGGTGTAGGCTGTCGGGCTCTTACTATTCTGGTCTACGCCGGCGCTCAACTTACGTTTGTCATTCTCTCAGCGTGGAGTCACTTCAAGGTGCGCATACTCAGAGCTTAGTACCCCATGATCTGTCCACATTCAAGCCTAAGACATGCTTTGGATGTGAAGAGCAGGCATTTGCCTAGTCTATGGTTCTGAAATATGTCTCACGACTGATTGCTTCTGTTAGAGAAGATGCTGACTAAGATGATAACCGCAGGTATCCCATCCGGAAGACTACTGGAAGCGCCACACCTGGCTTAGTGCCTTGAGACAACAATGGGTTGGAATACTAGTCGCGTTCGTCTTCCTTCTGCCGGCGTGGGCCGCCGCGATGTTTACAACCTTTGCGGGTACGCTCATGCAAATCACAGGCATCTATCAGAACTGCCTATGCTCGACGACTGGACTCCACTTCTTTGACTACGGCTTGACCGTCTCCCTCGCGACCGATACAAGACACGATAGGGGATCCAGCTGGCAATGGAAACGAGCCGGGTATACAGCTCTGATCTTCCTAGCTTGTGTGACGTACTTAGGGTGGTGGTGCCAGCAATATTTGCGAGAAAAGTTTATCCAACGGGTCAAACACCTCGTGGACAACGACTCTTACGGGCGTGTCGACCCGTATGAAGAGGTTGGAATCTCCATGTCCGAGCTAAAAGTCATCTAGACGTGTCCAAGAGCAGGACTTTTCCCAGTAACGACGTCAGTGGCTCATGTAGGGGTGCACATCTCACCTCAAGCTGCTCCGAGGCATGAGCAGCGACGTCCGAGATTCCAGTCCCGTAGGATAATTAAACGATCAAGCGAACTTTTCTCTACTGGTCCTCCGGCTGGTCATCTCGAGCTGTCCGTGCGGGCTTTCCCAACAGATGCTGTAGGCATCTTGCAAAGTTCAAATTCGACAGGGGCATCGCGTGCCCGCAGTACTGCCTTCCCGGCCCCTAAGAACACCCTTTCTTTCAGATTTTCCACCTTGTGATTCATTCTGTTCAATGACCGCTAATTGACAAACACTGCGTGAATCTTAGAATAAGACGACTTGTTGCTGTGGGTGGATCAATCAGTGGACGAAGAAACACCAATCTAAAGAGAAGCGTTAGATTAGTGTTTCTACATTCATGTTATGCTTACATGGCAGATTTGAGAATATCTTGATAGAGTTCGGATACCTACTACAAAACGTCGCATCACGATTTGCGCCCCCCAAAGGAGAGAATGGTGGATCCGAGGAGCCGTTTCGTCGCATCGATTTATCAATACGCCTTTCCTAGTCCGATAGCAGAGAATCAGTGACGACGCTACAACACCCCGATGCATCCACGGTCTAGCGAACAGCCTCATGTTTCCACTTTCTCAACCCGTCCTTGACGCCTAGCGTTGACAGAATATCTGCAGTCGACACCTCCCCTCCGGCGGCGCATGCAAACGCACAGCTCCAATGTTCTCATCCCATGTCTGGCTGGCCTACTCGATACACCACGAGATCATGCTCGCACACACTCTCCTCAAAAACCCACCACCTATCATTCCATCCACTCAAAGACCGCCATAGCTGAGATTCCACCAATACTAGCTTCATCAATCAGTGCCGACAGGATTCCGCGGTGCTATCGTCGTCGGCGTCCGTGCGAAAAAGCGATGATTGGTTGTCTGCACGACTTTTGGGAACTCGTCTGCTGGGTTTGGGTTGGGATTGATGTCGTAATTGTCGATTTGTGCGCCGTGGATGGTTGGGGAGAGGATGAGGAGGGAAACAGGGAGGAGGAGGGTGGGGAGATGCATTGTTATGAATAGGGCGGTTTGGGGGGAAGTTCGCTGTGGACTCTGTTGAAGTATGGCAAATGGAATAAATTGTATGGTTTTGGTAATAAATTGATGTTCGGCTGAGAAAGTAGTTTTGAAATGTGTGCTTTGATATCTCAAGATCAGAAAAGAGCGGATTGGTAGCCATTATGAATCAATGACAACAGTACAAGTCCAAGTCCAAATACCAGCCTAGCGGCGCTCTCAAAGGATGAAACTGTACGACATCTTCCTCCTAGAGGCTGCCTAAAACCTATTGGCTAAATTAGCTCGAGAAGCTCGATCGGTAACGCACGCCCGGCTGCGCTGCGCCTGCTGCGCCTAAGGGGGATGAAACTTCGTTTCTCACAGCCCTACATCACCTCAAGGATGAGCTTTCGGATTGTCGGTGTGTTTTGGGCGTAGGGATGGGGATTTGGATGGTAGATAAAGGGGGGGTGGTGACTTTGCGTCGGCGGTAAGAATTGGATTTTAGATGGGATTGTAGATGGGCGGTGCGGGTTGTAGTTGGTTGTTATGTTGATTAGGTGGGTGGTTGGCTGCTTAGTTTCTTGAATGCCTGCCTGACAGCGGTGCGGACGCGGCGTCTGTCTGTTTCAGGAGTGAGCGCTTACCATCTTTCATCTTTTTGGTGACGGGATGCTTTCTGTAATTGATCTTGTAGCCAGTTTTTAATTGTGTGCAGAGTAGTGGGTAGTGGTGGTGATAGTGGTATGGTGTGGTGCGGAGTATTTGTGAAAGGAGTGGGGGGGTGGTGGAGTGTAGGAGTGTGGAGGTGTGGTGGTGTTGGTTGGAGGGTGGAGTGGAGTGTTGGGTGAATGGGAATTGGGAGGGGCGGGGGTAGGTGTGGAGGCTTTGTTGTCGAATCAGGCGGGTGCACGCAAGCAATTGTTTGAAACATACCTGGCGTGCCTGGCAGGGCAGCATACATAGCCTCCCGCAGTCATCGATCAGCCACTGCCTGTTGTCGGAACTAATCATAGGAGCGTCTGTAGCCGCTGGGAATATCCAATGTATCTAGGAAATGCGAGCAAGGCTAAGCGAGCAAGAACACTTTGTGATATACATTATCATTACTAACTAGCTATAAGCACGCCAGGGTATTTCGAGATAAAAGAAAATTCATAAGGGTATCATCCCAACAACCCGCTAAAACGCAGCATAAAGCAAGATCGTAGCCGCCATTATAAAGATACATCGCTTCGTAGGTATGCATGCATGGTATAGCATACCTCATAATCACTCCTTCTCCGCAGCTCTCCATCGTCTAAGCCGCGTGGCTGTCCAGCTCTCGAAACCACTTGTGGACCCCCTGTCGCAGGATGCTCTCCTCGTGTAGGTCATCAGACTTGCAAGCCCCCCAAACAGCTTTGCTACGGTCATGAGCTGCCATCTCGGCACGGACACTTCGAGCCACTTGTTCCAAGGCTCCTAGCACCGTTTTCCCACACTCACTGTGTGGTATTTCAAGCCTGGGACTGCCTTCTGTGAAGTTATAGTGCCGGCGGCGAGTTGGCGATGGCGCTCGAGATGCAACGCGTGAAGATTCGCCACTGTGGGAGATGACCTTTTCAACGGCGTCAATCAAGGTCGGGTCCATGTCCATGAGAGGCTCTTCGACAATCTGTTCCTCGTGGCTAATATCTCGAGTGGGGCTCTCGAGCAGCGCTCTTGCTCTGTGATGACTGGACGTCGCGTTCTTTCGCCGTAGAGACAAACGAGTGATTGTGTACTTGCTACAATCCGCGATCAGGGTTGAACAGACTTCGCTCCACTTATCGACGCTACCGTCGGCACCACTGGTCGGCGGGGGGGTCGTGCGCATTGACCCGATGATTTGATCTTTCAGACCGTCATATGGCCGCACTGCTTGCAAGTCGAGGTCTGGGTGGTAGCTTCGAAGCCAGCCGGCCACGTAACCCGCCGTGCCCGAATCAGGATATGCAGGAATAGGACTTGGAACGCGACTATAAAGCGAGGAGCGATCATTGAGGCTGCTAGCTGCTGTGTGCACAGCAATGGGCGAGCTCGCAGTGGGTGAGGTTGCTTGAGGAAGATCCACGTCAATGATGCCATCATGCTCGTCGACTGAGAGCTTCAATGGGAATGGCTCAAGCATTCCGTGCATATACTTTCGGGGTGAAATTTTCAAGGAGGCACTGTCAAGGTCCTGCGAAGAATGAACTAGAGGCTGCCCAGCGGTTCCTTGGCTGTTATATTTCTTTGCATTGCGTTGGACCTTGGCCTTCTCCACTTCTCCAACCATCTGATTCAGTGTCGGCGACATACGGTGACGCCCCATGATCCGGGGAAGTCCAGAGATTCCAAGGCACTCTTCAGACGAAGCTAAGGGATCACTAGACGAGCCGCGTCGACCACCCCATAGTGTACTCATGCTCCCCCAAACACTCCCGGGAGGCGAATCAGTGCTCGCAGTGCTGTGTTCGTTGCTCTCCGAGCGGGATAGCGCACGCTGCAAAGCTACTGGTGCGAGACTTTCACTGCTACTTGGCCTCGACCCCTCTGCGCCGTCCAACAAAGGATCATTCAAGTGACTTGCAAAGTGAGCTATAGGAACAGCGGACTCGGCCGTTATTGTGGCTGTGGTAGTAGTACTACTCTTTCTTGTGGCTGAGCCATCGGAAGTGGTAAGTAGAGCCACGATCCCATTCGATCGGGTGTTTGATGCTCTTCGGCTGGACCGGTGCGTGTTTTGGTGTTTGATGGGGAACTTCGCACTCGACCTGGACTCTGAATCCGAAGAACTTATAGAACTTCCACGTAGATTGGTCTTTTCGTATGCAGGATTACCTCTCGTCCTCCGGCTCGGCGTCTTTCCCAAAGTGTGCTGCCGACCGATCTGGCCACTGGAGCGTGGCGATTCAGAGAATCCAAGATTGGGCCAGTTGAAATGGACGGGCGCGTTCGAGACTAATTTGGATTGACTCCCCAGCAAGAACGCGGAAAGGAGGAAAACCCATCGTCTGCTACCCATCTTGTCTGACGACACTATGACAGTGCGGTGCTGCGTAATGTTATCTTTCGGACCCTCTTTCGCCGTTTTCGCATACCGCCGCCTTTCCTGGCTTGGAGCCAATACCTGGAGCCAATCCGTATGGGACGCAAGGTAGGCGGTGAGAAGATTGAAGAAGAAGAAGTTGTGTTCTCTCCCACTTGCCCGTCTGTCGACCCATCGCAGCTCATGTCTCCAGGCATCCCATCGACCTTGTCCTGTGATGACTTTGCGAATCTTCAAAGCAAGAGCGATCCGTTTCCCTGTTCTATCAGCCATGTCTTGAATAAGGGGGGTTCCTAGTAGAGCTCCAACAGGCAGCTCCAACTTCTGTTGAGTTTGCTGCTTTGGCGTTCTAACGGCTATGCTTGAGCCCGAATCCGATCTCCTGATGGACTCCTTTTCAGGAAGACCCGGATTCGGAAATTCAACCTTGCTCAAAGCATCCCCGATCTTTGAGAGGGCGACGATTTCCAATTCGCTTAATGCTCGATCAATCACACTCCGATGAGCCATGACGTATTCGACATCACCATGTGGCTCAAGCCCAGGAATGTTGGAGCCTGAGTGTCCGTCCAAAGACCAAGACTGTGTGCTACTAGTAGAGTACCCGCAAGACCGATGGGAGAAAGGAGTCGGCGGTCGTTGCCGGTGGCTTGGCATCTGCAATACCATAGCAATTCCATACATCGGAGTCTTGACTTGATTCGCTTTCTCCTTTTGAGTAGACTGGGGGCGGATACTTCCCGGCCCGGGACTATTCAAGCCACAAGACCGAACTTGTTCCAGCAATGACTCGTCTGGTCTAGAGGTAGCGAGAGCAGAATCTCTGAAGTCGACCGAAAATAGTCGCGTGATCCAAATTGCGCAGCTGTCGGGGCGGGGTGTGGGTCGAATTTCCTCAGTTGACTCAGTTTGAAGCTCGCTAGCAGTGGTGGACCTCGTCAAAGGAGTTCTTCTTTTTGGAAAGGCTACAGGACTGACGGGATCTCGAGCTGCTGAGCCAGGCCTGTTTTCTTGAATATTGGGTGTTGACTTGGGCGGTCTGATATGGAGCTTTGTGCCTGAAGTGGCCGCTAATCCAGTGTCAAACCCGAACATGCAATCCAGTAGAGCTTCGGTCTCGCCGTCTCTTGTAGCTGGTCTCCCTGATGGAGTATACCCCTCAGGATTCAAGAATAGCCCTCCAAGTTCATTCACTGGGGACAACGGCGAGACTAGTGTTGTGGTGCCGGATTGAGCTGTCTGGGAGAGAGAAGATTGTCGTGAATGTGGAGCCGTCCGCGGCTTCTGACTGTCGTTGCTTCTGAACCCGCCTCCGGTCAAGCCTCCGAGTGAGCCGGCCCGTTGACGACGCGAAGTTGCCTCTGAAGGCGAGCCGTTCCATGCTTGTGATACTGGTACGGAGGGAGGATGCGAGTCGTATAAGACTGTCTTTCGTGCCGGCGAAAGGCCTGTTGCATCTTGAGCTATCACGATTCGAACACCACGTGGACCTATGTCTAAACCGCCTCTTTCATCTGCGCTACTCGCAGCTGCACTGATCTGAGCGGGATCACCATGCCGGATGCCTCCCGGGAAGAGCAGATCATATGTATGCGCTTCTTCTATACAGGATTCGAGCTTGTGAGGCGAGATGGAGGACGAAGCACTCGAGAATAGTCGTTGTAGACCTGAGACGGAGGATTGTAGCATTCTCTATTATGACTCTCGATGTAAATATGAAGGGTACCTGGTCCTTATGGATGGTAGGAGCAGGTTCCTGCCCATGTGCCAGAAGTCCCCATGTTTGTGGACTTGACGGGTAAGAAGCGCAACCCGTTCATGGCGCCGATGGTCAATGTGCAGGAATCAAGTGGTGCGATGTGGAGTTGGCTGTGATTTCTCGGTTTCGCTCACGATTGCGGCTGTTGGGTGTGATTGTAATGACAGAAAGGTTGCCTATTGTTCACCACTGCTGAAGCATGAAAAAGTCGGTGAAGGATCAAAGTAGGTCACGTGACTACGCGCTTGACGCTAAATGGCGGGGTGCGTCTTTTTACGGTTTGGCGACGTCCTGTCAATGATTACTTTATTGGCGTTTATTGGACAAAGCTCTGTGTGTTGTGCACTACTACGTACGCCTCTAGCCTGGCTGCTGCCTGCTGGCCGTTGCTTACAACACCCCGCACTGGAGCCAGTTCAAAAGGAGCCCGAGGTCTCTGTGCAAGAGACAGAGTCAAACCCCACAACATCAGACGAAAGCTGAAGCTTCCAACATGGCTGAACATAATCCGATTGAAACACATGAGTATCATGGAAGCTGTCATTGCGGCACTTTCTCCTACACTGTCAAGCTACCAAAGCTTGAGTCTGTTGTTGCCTGCAACTGCAGTATATGCTCCAAGGTGTGGCTTTGCTCTTGATTACTTTTCAATATATCATGCTGAGTCGTTGCCCATATAGAAAGGCTACCTTTGGACTTTCCCCTCCTCTGATGATCTATTTGTTGTCGAGAAAGGCGATGGCACTCTGAAAGAATACCAATTCGGCAAGAAAAACATGACCCATAAGTTCTGCCCAAATTGTACATGAGTTTTCTTCACCCTTTATTCTTGTGTGATTGCTTTGTTAGGCATGTATCGGGAGGACCAACTCTCTGGACACGACTCCCGAACTACTCCCATGTCTCAAGTGGGACGCTGACCTTCCAAACTTCCAGGCGGAACGTCGGTAATGGGCAAGCGGCACATAGACGGCCCATGCACTATTGGAATCAATGTGAGCACGCCACCACATTGGCGACACTCTCAACGACTGAAAACCTACACAGGCTCGCACTCTCGCAGGTGTCGATATACAAAAGCTCAAGATTGGATCCTACAACGGTGGCGCGCTCGAGCCAGCCTACGAGCCCCCGGCAACAACAGCAGCCCCTGACAAAGAGGGTAACACAGAATACTGCGGCAGCTGCCACTGCGGAAAAGTAATCTACAAGCTCAAGAGCGAGACGCTTCCCGAAGTGACCGATTGCAATTGCAGTATCTGCTCTCGCGTATGTCCCCAAATTCAAACACTCATCCGCAAGTAACGCTTATACCAACAGAATGCCTATCTTTGGCTCTACCCACCCAAGGAGAATGTACAGATTCAAGGCAAGGAACACTTACACTGCTACCGCTTTGCCACCAAGAGAGCCGGACATTCCTTCTGCACGACCTGCGGCGTTTCCGTCATCAATCAGGTGGCTGGCGAGAATGTCGCGATCCAGCCCGTCAACATGCGTGTACTCAACGGCGTTGATCTTGACGGATTCAAGATCAAGAAACTGAATATGAAGGACAAGGACTTCCAGGCCAAATCAGAGTAATATCGGCCTTCCCTTTACGGAGACAGACTACCTAGCCTCTGAAGTGGTGCCGAAGGCTTTGCACCACCACTAGCCATGAGAATGACTTCAATCCTACACTGCAACACTGGATATACAGTTGTCAGATCTTTCACAAATAGCAGTAGTCAGCTTGAAGATTGATG
>JAABUL010000989.1_pt1 | contig 57364 bp, 51 predicted proteins | sample 5559151 | NCBI WGS metagenome assembly JAABUL01 (sample SAMN10711876, study PRJNA513368) | rock metagenome | isolation source: Antarctica rocks | place: Antarctica: Victoria Land, Pudding Butte sud
TAGGGATAAAGCTATTATTAAGAGGCTTATATAATATAATAACTCTTCTTAATCTTAATATAAAGGGAATAATATTTAAGGATTAAGATAAGAATAATAAAGGTAAAATATAAGAAAATTATTATTAAAATAAACTTAAGACTTAATATTATAACTATTAATTAATTATTTAATATTAGAAGATTTATAAATAATAAGATTTAAGTAAAGATACCCTTAAGTAACTTATTAAGATTAAGAAGAAGTTATTTAATAATATATAAGGAATAAATAATAAGATTTATAATTATTATAATATAAGTATAATACCTTTTATCTTAATCTTTATCCTTATTTTTAATATATAATAGATTATAATAATAATATAAAGACCTTTCTTAATTAATAGAAAGACTTTTCTTTAATTAATAATATATAATTATCTATTTTATATAGCTTATAATATCCTAGTAATACTATTTATTAATATTAGTTAGAAGTATATTTTTAATATAGTTAGAAGGTTATATAACTTAATTAAATCTTTTATATTAGAAACCTTCTTAGCTATTATAATAGTTAATTAATTCTAGGTAATAGAGAATAATAATTTAATAATATAATAAGATCTTAAGATATATAAAATAATATTATATAAGGAGTACTAAGAAGAGGCTAAGTAATAAGTAAATATTATTAATAAGAGTAAAGATAAAGACCTAATTAATAATTAAAATAAAGGTAGGAAGCTTAATAAAATTAAAAGTAATAATAATAATAATTAAGGGGAATCTAATTATAAATAAGTTATAAATATCCTAGAGGTATATAATTATAAAAGGGACTTTCTAGAAAATCTTATAATTATATAAGAAAATAAATAAAAAAGTATAAGGGATTATAGTTTAAAGTTATAAATAATATTTTAATATTACCTATTATATTATATAACTTATTATTATATAGGATATATTTTAATTAAAAGTAAGCTAGTTAGTAAAGTATATATATTTTAGATAAGACTCTATTATTAATTAATTATTAATTATTAATAAAAGATTATATAATATATTAATTTTAGGATCTAAGTTAGAGTTAAATAGAGATAGTAGATTACTATTTAATCCTAAGAAATAAGGAAGGTATTATAAATTAATTAATTAGAAAAGTAAATAAAAAGGTTAATAGATAAAAATAAAAGGATATAATTATATTAAATCTTATATATATATAAGTTAAGTAAATCTCCTTTTATAATAAGAATAATAAGGATAATAATTAAAATAATTATAAGAAGTAATTAATAAACTTTAATTAAATTAATAATTAGATTAATTTATATAAATTAATCTCTTACTTATTAAGAAGCCTAAGAATTAATTAAAATCTATAAGATTCCTTTACCTCCTTAATAATACTATTTATTTTAAATTATATATAATTAATTAATACTTTATATATAGTTTATTAATAGTCCTATTCTTAATAATATCCTTTAATTATTATATAAAAGGATATTTCTTAGGGCTTATAAGTATATTAAATACCTTATAAGCGCTTATATTATTAAGATTAAATTAAAAGTTATATTACTTATAATTATAACCCTTAAATTATATATTAATATTAAAGGATAATATTAATTAATTATTAAAGTTTTAAGCTTAAACTTTATATTTATTTATATTATAATAGTTTTAGCTTTTTCGCCTCTTAAGTTTATATTTAAATATATTTATATTAAGTTATAATATTAGGTTTTATTATAAGATTAACTTTAATAAAATAAAGATATTATATAATATTAAATTAATATCTTATAATAAATATTAATAGCTATTAAAATAGGAGTAAGATAAAGATTAAAATAAATCCTTTTATCCTCTTCTTTAACTTTTAATAATAGGAAAACTTTTTATATATATAAGTATAAATATTATACCTATTATAATATTTAAATTTTAAGTATAAGGATTTAAGTATAAACTTTTATATATTATAAAGATAATTAAATAATAAATAGCTAATTTTATTAATTTTATTAATAATTTTTATTTATAAAAGCCTATCTTTAAATAATTTCTTATATTTAGATTCCTTTATTACCTCTTTATTCTCCTCTTTATCTTATTTAAGTTATACCTTAAATATAGCGTTTATAATAGTATTAATAGTATTAATATTATTTAAATCTCTTACTTTATAATCCTATTAAAATTAACTCTTATTATTATATATAATAGTATATCTATTTATACTTATATTAACCTTAATTATAATTATTAATATATATAATCTATTAATAATATTAATAAATTAATAATTAAAATCTTAATAATTAAAATCTTAATACTTAAGATAAAGATTAAGATAAATTAATAATTAATAATAGCTTTTATTATAACTTATTTAAGATCTAATTTCTTTTTTATAATAAAGGTATCTTAATTATTATAACTCTTTATTATAATTTATTTCTTATAATTAATAGCTTTATAATTAGCCTCTTTAGCCTTTTTAATAAAGAACTCCTTAATTAAATATTTAATTTAATAATTCTAAGATCTAATAATATTTAAATATTAATTAAGGGCTTTAATAGCTTTATATAATATTTATAAGACTTTAACCTTATATCTATATTTATTATATTTAGGTGTTATAAGTTTATCCCTTATTATTAGATTATTAATCTTTTATTTTATCTATATTATTATCTTAATCTTAAGGATATAGATTTATAATTTAATATTATTATTATATAAACTATTTAGAGTAATATTTAATAATATAATATAATAGTAATAACTATATTTAAGGATTATAATTAGAAGGAGGATAGAGAGTTAAAACTTAGGCCTTAATTATATTAACGCTATATTAAGTACCTATATAATATTAGTTAAAATAGTATTAATATAATTTATAATAAACTTCTAATAAATTAATTTAATTAATATAGAAATATCTTAAGGAAGTTTATTCTTAAATATATAATAATTTATAATCCTTCTTAAATTCTTCTTAGAAAATAATTAAGATAAAGATTATAATAATTATTTATAAACTTTTAAGAGGTATTTTCTTAAATATTATAATAGCTTATATATAGATTTTATAAGACATATAAAAGTAATATATAAATATTATGATTTCTATTTTTAGATATTATTATTAAGTATTATTAATTATTTAATAGTAGAAAACTTAATATCTCTTTTATCTTCTATTAAAAATAGTTTAAGATAAAGATTAGGATAATTTTTAGAAGACTTCCTAGGAATAATTTAGGATATTAGGAGTAGATTTACCCCTATTAATAAGTAGCGGGTACCTATTTTTTTAATAGGGCGGAGCGGGTATACTAAAAGTTAGGGCGGGTAGAAACCTCTATAACCCGCCCTGAAACCTGTCCCGCCTAGCTTTAAGGCGGGTACCCGGAGCGGGTACCTGAACCTATTCCGTAGCGTACTCTTACTCTTACAATCTAGGCGCCTTAATAGTATATTAATTAGGTTTATTTTACCTAATCTATATTTTATAATAAAATTATAGGTTAAGAGTCTTATTACCTAATATACCTATTAACTATTTAAGGCTTTTATATTTATAAAACCTTTTAAATTATTATAATTTATAAGTACTTTAATAGGATAAAAATTACCTTTTAAATAATACCTTTACTACTTAAATATTATAATTATTATAAGTAATTCCTTATTATAAGTTTTATAATATTCTTTAATAAGGATTATCTTCTTATTTTAGAAGACTATTAGATATTATTATCCTAATTATTAAAGTTATAAAAGAATATTAATAAATTTAAAATCAAATATATTAATCTTAATTTATATAAGTAATATAAGATTAAAGTATCTTAATATTAATATATTAAGAAAAGCTTAATAAAGCTTATTAAATATATACTTTATATTATTAGATTAAATAAAGGGATCTATCTTAATACCTTTTATACTACCTTTTAATAGGCCTATTAATAGTAATATAATTTAGGAATATTAATAAATAAATTAATAATAGAAATTTATAAATCTAAGAAAGATTTAAACTTTATAAAAACTTCTTAACTTTAATTATAATTAAATTATATCTACCTTATATTAATCTATTATTATACCTTTAATTAATATAATAAAACCTAGAAATTTAACCTTAATTATAAAAAATTAGTATTTCTTTAAATTTATATTATTAAAGTTATTTAAGTACTTAATATATATAGTCCCTATACTTTATATATATTTTTAAGTAGATAAGAATATTATTAAAGTAAATAATATAAAATTTATTTAATAATCCTATTAAGGACTTATTAATATAAGCTTAAAAGGTAGTTAATATATTTATAAGATTAAATAATATTATTAAATACTTAAAATAGTTATAATATATATAAAATATAGTCTTCTACTTATCTCCTTTCTAGATCTTAGTATAATAGTATATATCTTTAAGATTAAGTTTTATAAAGATCTTAGTCCTATTTAGGTAATCTAATATCTTATTAATTAAGGATAATAGATATTAATTCTTAATAATTACCTTATTTAGCTTATAATAATTAATATATAGGTGTAAGCCTTTATCCTTCTTAGGAATAAAGAGGATAAGTAATTTTATAAGACTCTTTAAATATTTAATCTACTCCTTTATTAAGGCTTTATTTAGATAGCGTCTTAATTCTATTAACTCTATATTTAATAGATTATATAATAGTTTATAAGGAGGATTATTCTTACTTTATCTATTAAGTATATATCTAAGAACTTATTAAACTTAGAGGATAATATCTATAATTTAATTATACTTTTTATATTTTAATTTATTATATCTATTACTCTTAAATTAGTTTAAGTAGGTTTTAAATCTATAATATTAGAAATAAGAAATATATAAATAATAGACTATTTCCTTAAAAACTTTATAAACTATTAAGGTTTATTAATCTAAAATAATAACTTATTAATTTTAAATTACTACTTCCTTATACCTATATTAATTTTAATACCTATTATATATTATATAAGCCTATTAATAATTAATAGTAAACCTATCTTATTAATAATATAAAAGATATAAGAATATTAATAAGATAAATCCTAACTATTTATAATTTAATAAATTATATTATATACTTTATAATAGAAAACTTATTTATTATTTATAAAGCCTAGATATAATAACTTTATATCTTTAATATATTTTAGGTTTACCTTAATAATATAAGTTAAAAGTTTATAAAGTAATATTTAACTAAGAATTATAATCTAGATATCTCTTATATTAGAAAGGATTATACTTTAATATTATCTTTACCTTATAATAATAAAGTATTAGAGGTTTAACCTCTACTCCTTTCTATCTTTCCCCTATTAAGTTAGAGTCTTTAATAGGATTTAGCCTTTTCCTTACTTCTTATTTATATATTAACCTTAGCTATTTATAGCCTTAAGGTTAAGATACTTTAAACTAAATTAAGATCTACCTTACTTAAATAATTTAAGGTAATTAATTATATAATAATCCTTCTTATTATAATCCTAATAAGTAATATTAAATAAATTATATAATTTAGGCTTATTTTATCCTTATCCTATATTACGCCTACTTAATCCTTATCTACCTAATTTATATCCCCTTATAATATTATCTTTATTTACTTATAGCTTCTTATCCTTATTATAATTTAATAGCTCTTATAATATATTTTATTAGGCCTTTTTATTAAGGGTCTTTATTTTATTAATATTAATCTTAAAATATATTATTAATAATAAGACTTTATCTCTTATATTAGGAAGGGATCTATAATTTATAAGTATAATTTAAAGCTCTTTAATAAGTTTAATATATAAATTTATAATATACTTACTTTTAATCTTTTTAAGAAGTTAGGCCTCTAAGGATATTAAATATATTTTAAATTTATAAATTAATTATAAAGGCTTCCAATATATATTAATATATTATTAATATATACTTAATTCTTAATTTAAAGGATCTTTAATATAATTTAATAAGAAATTTAAAAAGTTCTTTTATATTAATATTTCTAATAAATAAGAATATAAATAAGTAGCCTAAAGTTATTCTTAGTTACTTTTAAGCGCTAGTATTATAAATAAAATATATAATATATTTATAAAGAAGTTAAATAGGATTTATAAAAAGGATATATTATAATATTATATTTAATCTTAATATTTATAAATACTTTTTTTATAATAATTAGGAATAGGAGTTAATTCTAATATACTTTAAATAGGAATAATATACTCTTTAAATTTATTATATTTATACTTATAATTAATATTACCTTCTTATATTAAAATTTATTTACTTATTTTAAAGATAGTAATATCTACTTTAATATCTTATAATTATTAAATTTATAATAATTCCTCCTATTTATATATTACCTATATAAGATATTTAGTTAGAAGGGGAGTACTTTCCTTATTATTTCTTATATTATTATTAAGATTACTTTTAATATTATTATATCTAATAACTTTCCTAAGGTTAAAAATTCTACCTTATTTATTTAAGGGAATAGGATTATTATTAATAGTATTTAATAATTTACTTTTATCTTAATTATATAATTATAGTGTATTACTTATAACCTTATTAAAATAAGTTATATTAATTATAATTAATAATAGATTATTATCCTTTAATAAGTAGAAGAATTAGAATTATTAGAATTATTAATTATAAGAGGTATATAATAATATAATATTAATCTTATTCTTAATAAGACTAATTCTTAAAGAATCTAGGAGGTCTCCTATAAGGGGTCTCTATAAAATCCTAAGTAGAAGATACGTAAGCCTTATATATCATTTCCTTATACAGTCTTACTATGTAAGTAAGACGTATGCTAAGAGTATACTATAAGCTAGCCCTGATAATATATTTTATATATTAACTTAAGGAGGTTAAGGTATATATATTAAAGTTTAATATTAAGTACTATTTAACTTCTATTATGAAATAGTCTCTTAATAATATTTTAAATACTTTATATAATAAGGATCCTTCAAAAAATATTTAAGTCTTTAATATATACTTTGATAAATTCTTTTTATTTATTTATATTTAAATCCCCTTTAAGTTACAATAATCTAATAGCTTTATAGATCTTTATATTATTATTAATAATACTCTTATTTACTTAAATAAGGATTAGGAGTAAGGATTTAATCTTTTAATAAGGAATTTAATTAATAATAAATATTTATATTATTATTACCTTTAAGTAACCCTTAAATACTATTAAGAATATAATTATAATAGTAATATTTATTAATATAATCTAAGATTAGATCTTATTAATTAATATTAGGATAATAAGTATTAAAAAAGCTTAAATTTATATAAATATGTTTTTAATTTCCTTATTAATTAATAGTATATTAGTAATTACTATCTTATATTATAATTATTATATACTTTAATAAATATTATTAATAAAATTTTTATTATCCTTAATTAAAAGAGTTATTATAATAGAATTAAATACCTTTTAATTTCCTAATTATTTAACTACTTAATTCTTTATAAATTTAAAGTTATTATAAGTAATATAAGTAGAAGATAAAGTATTAATAAAATAAACGTATTATTTAATTATATTAATTAACTATTATATTATCACTTATATTATAATATATAATAAATATATATTAAGGATAATAAGTATTAATTACCTATTTCTAAACTTTAATATTTATCAAGTAAAGATTAGTTATCTTTACAAAATTATTATATTTCTTTTATTTAATTATATATAATATTTATAATACTTAAAAGATTAAATATATATTTAACTCTTTATTAATATTAATTTGATTAGATTTACTTAGTTATTTAATAATTTATAATATATTAATTAAATAAGGCGTCTTCTTTTAAATTAATAAATAAATTATTAATAAATTATTAATAAATTATTAATAAATTTAATTATATTTACCTTAAGATTAGGAGGTAAGAATTTATTATAATATAAATCTATTATAAGATATAAAAGCTCTTTATATAAAGTATAATATATCTATTAATATCTACTTAAAGCTAGGATTATATCTTATTCCTTTTATCTTAATTTAAGTAGATCCTCTCCCCTTATTAATATCTTATAATATATAAATATCTAAATTTAAAATTAAAATTTATTATATTAGAACTCCTATTATTATTACCTTAATATTTAAAAGAGATTTAAGATTATAAAGCTAGAATCCTAAAGTTATTTAATAAATCCTTATAATTTTATTTCCTTTATTATAAGGGATTTTATACCTATTCTTTAAGCTTATTTATTTAGTCTTAATCAAGAGGTAATATATAATATAAATATACTTAATATAAGAGGAATAGTTAAGTTAAGAGATAATAATTAAAATAAGTTTAATAATAAATAAAAAGAGAGAAAAGGTACGCGTTTAATAAAAGGTATTATATATAAAAAAGATATTATAAGTCTTTAATTAATAATAGCTAATATAATTTTAATAAGATATAATCTTAAATTAATCTTAAAAAGTATATTAAAAAATTAGATATATCTAATTAAAATAATATTAATATATTATAATTAAAGTATTTATTTATATATTATTATAAAAAATAGTAAGGTAGGATAATATAAGCTATTTCTTAATATATTTAAAAGCTTCTTTTATTAAGAAAGATAATTAATTAAAGTTATAAATTCTTTATATATCTTAATTTATAATATTTATTTTAAGTTTTATACAAAAAGTATTTAATATTATAAATAGACTTATCTATATTTTTAAATATAAGGAATAGTAAATAAGGTATTAATATAATTATATATATTATAAAAGGCGTACTTCTTATAAGATAATTTATTTTAATTATAAAAGGATATAAGTTAATTTTATATTATATTATATATTCTACTTAAGTATAAGCTTAGGTAATATTATATATAAAATAAAATAAAGGATTAATTATACTTAATAAGTTATATTATTCCTTAAGATATATATAAGTAAAGTTATTATTTATATTACTTATTTATATGAATTTTATCTTCTTTTTATCCTACTTATATTATATTTATTAATTATATTATTTAGAGATTCTTTTAATATTAATAAGTATTAGAAATTATATATTAAATAGAACCTTATACTTTATTAAGCTCTTAAATAAAATTCAAGTATATAACTCTTATCTCTTATTTCTTAGAATAATATTTAAGAGATAATAAGTTATTAATCTTAAAATATATTATTTATAATTAAGTATTAGATTTATTACTTTAAATTATTAATATATATTTAAAGTAAATATATTATAAAGATAATAACTTTATTAAAGAATAAAGATAAAGGTAAAATAATATATTAATTAAAATATTACTTTAATAAAAGAGGTTAAGGCTTATTACTATTATAAATAAGATAGTAGGAAATAGAATATATATTTACTTATATAAGTTTATTAAATAATAATAATATAATATAATATATCTTTATAATTACTAGCTTACTTAATATAAATAATTATATATAATCTTAATTTAATTATTAATTTTTATATTTATTGTTATCTTAATATATCTTTATTTAATATACTTCTTATTTAAGTATTAAGATCTCTACTAACTTAAGTTATATTAATTATATTATATCTCGCCTTAATAAAGAGATATTAAATAAACTTAAATTCTTATATTTTCTAGTTTTATTTACCTTAATAATAAGAGATAATATAAGAGCCTCTTAACTTAAATTAATAATATAATAATAATATTAAATTATTAATCTTAATAATAGCTTAAAGTTAAAAGCCTTACCTTCCTTTATAACTTCTTAAGTATTTATTAAGTTAAAATTAAGTAACTCTTATTAAGCTAATATATTAAATTTAATAAAGGCTTTAAAGTTTAAATAGGTAATATAATATTTATTATACCTATTAATTAATTTAAGAGTCTCTATTTTATATTCTTAAAGTATAAGTAAATCATTTTAAGGATTTTAAATATTATATTATATAAGATTATATAAATAAAAATCTTAATTATATATATAAAATAGGTTAAACTATTAAGATTATTAAAAGAGAAGATAAATATAAATATAATAATTAAATTTATTTTATAAATTTAGAGTAAGAAACTTTACCTCTTAAAGTTATAAATATTAAAATCTCTTATATAAATAATTAATAGAGAGGTTTATATATCTTATAATATAATTTAAATATAATATATTACTTTAATAATAAGTTAAATAAATAATCTTACTTTACTTAAGATATTAATTAAGTAAATATTAATATAAAAAATATAATTATATTATTTTAATATTATATAAGTATAATAATAAATTAATTATTAAATTAATAATATATAATTTTCTTATTATTTTATAATTAAGATTTACTTCCTTATTTTATATTATTATTAAAAGTTATTATATTTATCTCTTAACTCTTATACTTCTCTTAATTATTATAATTATAAGATTCTTTTAATATTAATAATATTTAATTATTATATAACTTTATAAAATTATATAACTTAATAAGTTCCTTTTTAAAATAAAATGATATAACTCTTAGATTTATAACTTAATTAATTAATTATTTATACACCTATTCTAGTATTATTTATATTAATAAGGGTAGTCTTTTACGCTAGAATACCCCTTCCTAGTAGGATAGTAGTAGAGCTACTCTTACCTACTATAATAGGGCGTAAGAGAAACCTTCTATAGCTAAAAACTCCTACTTATTATCTCCTTTCCCTATAATATTCTACTTCCTAGGTAGCCTAGTAAGCCCTTTCTATTAAGATTATATTATTTAATACGTTTAATTAGTAGTATTTACGTAGCCCTTTAACTACTCTCTTCTCCTTCTACTTTATCTTTAATACCTTTATTAATTTTGGTAGTAGGACTACCTCTTAAGGGAGTTTTATCCGCTCTAGTTAGAGCTTAGCGAGTTAGTATTACTCTAGGTAATCTATTCCTACTAGCTAGTAGGCTACTATATAAATACCCCTTAACCCGGTTAATATCTTCCTAAAGTTATAGGTTCTAGCCTCCCTAATTAGATCCGGCCTTGACGCCTATAATTCTAGGTAGAAGAGGAGGATATACCTTATATCTTATCTAATAATTAATTAGGAAGGTTAAATTCTTATTTTATTAGGTCCTCTACTTAGTTTATACCTTATAATTACTTTTAAGGTTACTTATATACTTTTTATAATTTAGGACTATTCCCCTAGGCTAGGATTTTACGTAGTTAGTAGGTAAAGCCTACTATTACTTAAGTTAATTACTATTTACTCCTTAAGTATATCTTCTAAGTAGATCTAGGTATAACTACTACTTTAACTTACTTTCTACTCTATTATAAGCCCTAATTAGGTAAATAACTCCCTTAACTTAATATATTAATATACGTATATTATCCTCTTAAGATAAATAAATAGTCTCTTAATAACTACTATTAAGTATTATATCTTATAGGATTAAACCCCTACTTTGTATTATTATTAAAGGTCTCCCCTATTTAAGCTATCTATATCTTATAAGGACTATTAATATTAAGCCCTTAATTAGGTAGTATAATATAATATTTCCTCCCTATTAATAAAGGAATATTATATTAAATACTTAGTTATATTTATATTAAAACCTACTTTCCGCTCTTAGCTAATAATTACAAGGGAGGACTTAAACTCCTAAGAGGTATAAGAGTTAATATTAATAAGTTCTTTATATTTAATAATTTATAAACCTTAAGGGTATCCTATCTAATAGCTAGTAATCTAATATATCTACTAATTAATACTAGCTTTAGCCTATATTAATAAAGTGTAGTAGCTATTAATTATATAGTTTTTATAAGCGATTTCCCTTATATATATTAGGCGCGACTTAATATATTTAAGCTAGGCCCTACCTAGCCTTATCCTATTAGGGGGTATTTATATTAAAAGTTAAGAGGATACTTATATTAAGGATTAAGAGGGTACTTGTATTAAGAATTAAGAGGTACCTATATTAAAACCCTTAAATATTAAAAGATATATCTACTCCTAGCTATTAATTATAAGAGGAGACTTAAATTACTAAGAGGTAAGGAATTAATATTAATAATATATCTCTTAAATCTAATATTAATAATATATCTCCTAATCCTAGTATTAATAATATAGTCCTAATATCTCTTTCTTATAAGCCTAAATAATGTATTAGGACGCGCTTCTAATCCTAGTTAATAATTATATAGGGGGACTTAAACCCCTAGGGGTATAGAATACGTTAGCGTTATTATCTAAGTATTCTAGCTGTTAGGCTCTAGCCCCTAAGACATGTTAGCTTATTTCCCTTATCTACTTACCTTAAGCTACCTTTAGTAAGGCCGTAATAGTCTTAATAAAGGTAAGGTCTATAAATATATTAATAGAAGAGGAGGTTTATAGACGTTAGGTTTATAACTTAAAGATAATAATAAGCCTTAAAGTTAAATAATAAGTTATAAATATTAAAATATATTATTTATAATTAGATATTAAATTTATTACTTTAACTTATTAATATATATTTAAATTAAATATATTATAAAGATAATAACTTCCTTAAAAAATAAAGATAGAAGTATAATAATATATAAATTAAAATATTACTTGAATAAAAGAAATTAAGGCTTATTACTATTATAAGTAAAATAATAAAGAGAGGAATATATAATTATTTATATAAATTTACTTAATAATAATAATATAATATAATATATATTATTAATCCTTTAATTTATCTTTATAATTATTAATTTAAATAATTTAAATAATTATAAAAAGTTTAAATTTAATTAATAACTTTTATATTTATTATCCTCTTAATATATCTTTATTTAATATATTTCTTATTTAAATATTAGGATCTTTATTAACTTAGGTTATAATAATTATATATTAAATTACCTTAAGGATAAAATTTTAAATAAGGTAGAACCTTTAATTTATATAAAACTTAATTCTCTATTTTTATTAATTCTCCTTATTTATTATAATATAAAATATATTAAGGAATTTATATTAAGCCTTATTATTATTAATAAGTTTAAAGAACTTATAAGTTTACTTAAAAGATTTAAATATAATATTATTATTTTATATATTTATAAAGAAGTAATATATATATTTATAAGTTTAATTAAAGAGGATTTTATAATTAAATATATTAATTAAGCTTCTTATTATATAATTATATATTAATTAATATTATTAATTATAATATTAACTTTTAAAATAATAATTAAGGCTTAAATATATATTATAAATCCTCCTTTTATAAATAAGAAAAGTCTTTTCTCTTTATTTTTAATATACTTTTACTCTAATTATAATAAATTTAATAAAATATTAGAGAAGTATTTTTATAAAAATAATAAAATATATAATCTTAAACTTAAGATTAAGGAAGTAAGAATAAATAAATAAGAATTAATTATAAATAAAGGAGTTAAACTTATTATTTTAAAATAAAAAAGTAATAAAGTTATAAAATAAGGAAATAAATAATAATAAATATATATATAATATAAGTTAAGTAAATAAGATAATAAGTCTAAGATATAAACTAATTTTATAAATATTATATATTATTACTCTAAAATTAATTTAATAATATATATATTTTAATATTTTTACTATTAAAGCTTTACTTTAAGGGTAAAATTAACTTTCTAATTTAGACCTTTAAGAGTAGAATTTATTTATCTTAGTAACCGGGGTCTAACTAGTAAGATAATCGTGGTTAAACTTTAGGCTCTTCGCACTTATCGGGCTTTACACTGGTTCTAGGCTTAAAATGGACTGGCTTATGATGTTTCTATAGCCAATCGGAGATCTCCAAAAGATCCAGGAAGCTTTGCGCTGACCGAATAACCTTTCTACAGTTCAAGAACACGACAGAGGTTACGACGATGCCCTCTTCAACTAGCTTACCAAGTCTACTATTACATGCCTCTAAAACGGCATCCTTTCAATGCTCCGTCTCCGCCAATGTCTTTTACCTCCGATACCATTACCGTCATAGTCCGTTGACGTATATATCCACCAGCATCGACTCTAGTCCTCACATATAAGCAACAATGCTGATATGCTAACCCCTCCAATACCCCTTACTTCTTCAATACCGGCTCGTCTTCTTTAAGCCATGACGCCACACCATCGTCTCCTTTCTCCTGTCACTTAACCATCTCCTTGAGTGAGAATTCTATAGTATTTGCCTCTGGCGGAGTCGTAGTCTTCGGGCCAAAGATGGCTGCTCCTGAAGACCTGCTCGTGATTCAAAACGATCTTCATATTAGAGACCTGCTTATAAAAGGAATGGTCTTGTCCACTCATCATTGCGCAAATATACCGCCTGGATCCCGAGCATTGATTGTCTATTTCACAATTTTCATCGTAAAGAAGTCACAGACCAGGGCAAAGGCGGGGACGTCGTAGGTGCCTTTCTGGATAGAAAGAACGTAATAGTCATAGTCGAGGTGATGATACCGGGAACCGCTATGAGGGAGACATTAGAACTAGTGGCTAGCGAGGGAGGAAAGGTGGTGGGATGTGCTCTTGCGCTGTATTGATGAGAGAAGATGCCCAGGCCGAGAGATACGGAGAAAAGGGTAGATGATGGGGAGCCGAGACCTGAGTGCTATGGGGCAGATTAGACAGGATTATCTGGGTCAAGAGGCCAAGGGGAGGAGAGAAGTGTAAAAGAGTAGGAAGATTAATGCAGGAGATGTTTTGCTAGTAATTGAAATATCAGGTTACTCTTAGTCATGAAATTTGAACACAGGAATTGTTGCTGTCGTCGATTTCATTACCTTGGTCAAGCTCTCCGCATCAAGGTGTGAAGACTAAGATCTGATTCTAAAGCTCTGATAGCAATAATCAAGCTGACAGGGTCGCAAGCTCCCATTGGACATGAAGAGTAAGTTCAAGAGGATGGGAGGAAAGATAGAGTAGTAGCCATCACACCAATTCAAACCCGCGGAAGACTGTAAGTCTGGCGACTGCGTACTGCCCACTATATCTGAACTAAGACTGCACAAAAATCCGGTTCAGCAGGATTAATTGGAAACGAATTGTTATGTCTATCGAGGCACTTTTGTGTGCCGAAGCTCTCGTTCTATATTTATAGTCATGAGATTCGTTGAGATCTCGTGAATGGCATCATGCCTCCTCAATGAAGCACATTACATTATTCGCTCATGGTATCGTTGAGATGGAAAGCGCCCGACTACATGCTTTTGAACCTTCGATGTAAGGTCATCGATTTGCCCCCCATATGTTGAATGCTATGCGAAACCCCACGCGCTATGCCAATCTTGTGTTGAAATTGCGACTGGAATTTGTTATCGATGTTTAATGTAGGTGGGAAAAATGTCCAAGAATGCTCATGGGTGGAGGTTTGGGGTAAGTAAGAGCTACCGTTTTTTAGTGCTTTGAAAATGAATTGGCGTCATGGTGCTCAATGCCATTGCCGTTAACGACACCATTAGTCTGGTGACCGTTGGTGAGTGATGATGGGACTGTAAGAGGGTTTTCCATGTCTTTAGTTTGGAGGCCATCGAATAGGCCGAAGATACCGTGCGTTTCGTGAAAGTCGTTATTCACTGTTCCTTTATGTTAACAATACGGAAGGCATCCGTGCTCATCGAGACTTACCTATATTGATCAAATACCAAGTGTCCATAATCACATCAATCACCTGGCGACTAGGGCTCAGTGCTGGATGACATCTTGCCCAATCTGTGCCGAGGCGGAAAGCTTCGTCTTTCCAAGCCAAGAAACTTATTGTCTCGACGATTGTAGGCTGGACAATTTCCTTTCCTGGGAAGACACCCCAAGTGACGGCATTGGGGCCTTCAGTAGGGGCATTGGTCCTCAGATCTCCGTCTTTGGTGACTGCGTAGTATGTCATGTTAACATCCTTCTCGATACGAGCGATGAGCTCATCTATCAATTTAGGTGAGACAAGGAGCTCAACGTAGGCTTTTTGATAGACATAACCTCCGTGAGGGCCCCAACCGTGTACTGGGTGGCTTGATTTCACGCCATTTACGGATGGCTGAGATGTGATCGTGAGCATACCACGCCTGTTCAAGTCTATAAGCTCCGGCTTGATGACATCAGCTTCACTCGTAATCGGCGATTCACTCCATGGAAGGCTGCCGAGGTTCCCTTCAAGGTAACGTATGAAGATATCGGCAACATCTCTCACAGTCTCGGGCTTACCCCATAGCTTGATGTTCTGCTCGTTCGTCCCTCTGAGACCAATGTCATAAGCGTCCAGCTCGCCAAAAGCTGGTGATCGAGAGTCGCCCCATCTGCCGTTGGGAAATTCATCCCAGTCTTGAGTTCGGGCGACATAAGACTTGTTTCGGTTCTTCCAAAAGATTGGCCGTACGTCTTCTTCTCTCCGCTTGAGACCGAGCGACTGCCGCCATGGCAGAACTCTGTTCTTTGGCGTCCCATCGTTTGATACAAGACCAAGCTCTTCCAACACCATACGCGTTGCTTGAGCGAGATTCATAGTATAGCTGGGCTAGGGTTAGTGAGCGTAAAACCATGATGATCAGGATACGTACAAGTGTAGTTGCATGATACCAGAGTCGATGATCCTCTGGCACATTTCGGCAACTAATCCCTTACCAACCTCACGAACTTTGGCGTCATCCATTTTGATTGGTTCCAGAGCATCTATCCAATGCTGCGGGATGACAGCATTATGAAACTTGGCACGTCTCTCAAATGCAGCATGCGTCTGAATAGGCATGATTCCCGGCACGATTGGCACAGTGATGCCTTTCGCCCGAACTCTCTTGACCCAATCCAAAAAGTTGTCTACATCGTAGAACATCTGGGTTACGATAAATGTTCCCCCGGCATCTACTTTCTGCTTCAGATGCTCCGTCAGCATCTCTTGGTCTCTGTTGTCATCGCAGCCTTCAGGATACCCAGCAATTCCAATGTCAAAATGATCACCGTATCGCTGCTTGATATATGTCACCAAGTCTTTAGCATAGCGGAAACCACCTTCTACGGCCTGCCATGTCTCCTGTTCTCGCGGAGGATCCCCACGTAGAGCCAAGATATTTGTGCACCCAGCTGCAAATGCGGATCTCAACGCGTTATCGACCTTCTCTTTCTCCATGTCCGTACAGGTCAGATGCATGCAAGTCTCCAGGCCGTAGGTTGTTTGCGCAACATTGACCATCTCGCACGTAAGCTCGGATCTGCTGCCTCCAGCGCCCCATGTTACGTCGACAAACGCCGGACCAAGGTCATGCATGCGATCGATACGGTCGTAGAGATTCTGCACACCCTGGGCTGTTTTGGGAGGAAAGAACTCGAAGGAGAACACCGGCTCCCTCGCCTTCTCCGCCTCCGCGAGCTTCTTGCTAATATGCATTGTAATGGAAGCTTGATACATCTCGTCAGCATCTGCTCGAAGACCCCGTCTAGAGGGAATTCAAAGGGGTCTTAGACTTACCCTTTACCAATATCAGACGAATACCCGTCACTCAGAAGGCCCCGGCAAAGCGTAGGCTGGACTTCTCTAGCTTTTACTTGCACGAGAGCTCTGCGAAGTATCGTTTCCTAGCCCACCGGTCTACTAGCTGTCGCGACATGCACCACGGTATTGGGCTTTTCCTGGGAGAGTAGAGTATACAATGCGTCTCACGGAGGGTCGAAAAGCTCCCGACTACTGCAGCCAATCGGCACAGTCTCGAACGCTCTGCAGAGCCCCCGAACTCGGCGTTCAGGAACTTTTACTGTCCGAGCCTTTGCGAATGTAGGACTCTTCCGAGGTGGGGACTCTGCTGAGCCGATGGGGTCAAGGACACTGGATTGCTGATTCTCATTGAATGGTGATGTGCTCAAGCCAATTTCGCTCTCCGCATGGCCACCCCCACCTCGAACCACCGCCAAGAGTGGGGACACCGAAGGACTTCCCTCCGAAGCGCTTCCCAAGTTCCAGCCACTATCAGCCCTTCAAACTTGATTGCTGCTGGAATGGCAGCTCTTCTTGGGGACCTTCCCCCTCAGCATGGTGCCCAAGAAGAGGATGTAGACGATTTGATTCCTCATGACCCAGAACCTACCACCACCAGCGCCCTACCCACCTACAAATCCGCCTTCCTGCAATCCTGTCTCTCCGCGTCCGTCCTCACCTTCGGGACTTTTACTCTCAAAAGTGGACGACAGGTACGTCTCTGCTTGTGGGACCATATGAGCGCAGGCTTTCTGTATGTGATTGCTGGAGTCAAGAGGGCAACACTCTGAGCAAATTTGTACTGGACAGCTTAGAAGAGACACACAGGCCCCTTGATCAGAATCTTAAGCTTCCACTCATTGAGTTGTATCAAGACTTCCTCCGCGATCTACACCCAGGTCCAAATGCCACGGCATCTAACAAGGCTTTCTCGATCAGCTGCCACTTTGTTGATAGCTCGTCTCTCTACCCCATGCTGATTCAAATATATCCAATAGTCACCGTACTTCTTCAATGCTGGGCTCTTCTACAGCGCGTCTCTACTCCGCTCCATCTCTACTGCGTTCGCACAGACCCTCGTGCACCATATCTCCCTAAATCCAGGCTTCGAGTTTGATGTGCTGTTTGGTCCGGTACGTTATCTTGAAGCCATACTGTTGCTATTGCTACCCATTTCTGGAATGACGACTAGGTTCGAGGAGCAGTGGACTCTACGAAGAGGCCATTCAGCTCACCATTCATGCATGATATGGCTACCATTAAAACGTTCAGGCCCAAAAATTTCGACATTCGTTACTTGGCTCGGTCTCGTGATTGCTCAAGAAGTACTGGCCGTAGCCCCTGGGACCACCCATCTTTCCACTTATGCATGACTAAAAATTGACTAAATCAAAGCTCCTCCCGTCTACAGTCGTCGTTTCAGGGAAGTTGTTATCTGGCGTCACGCTCAAATACTCGTCATCGCTGAATCCTTTTCTGCCTTTAGTAGCACGGCTGACCTCGTATTCTTCCAGGGTACGTCTTTTCGAGTCTTTTGCCATATGAAGGCCACATGCCGAGTCATGAAACATGTCGAGGAATCGTGAAATCTTGTCTGATCTCTATGCAGTCTCCAGACCTGTTCCATCATCCTAGAACCATTCATGAACAACAACGCTGACAGCATCCAGCCTACAAAGGCGTCCCCTTAGCCACAGCTACAGTAGACAAACTTGCCGAACTAAACGAGGCCAAATTCGGACAAGTCTCATACAGCTTCAACAGGAAAGAAGTCAAAGATCACGGGGAAGGGGGCGTCATTGTGGGAGCACCGCTGAAAGGAAAACGGGTTGTCATCATCGATGATGTTATAACAGCTGGAACGGCGATGAAGGAGGCTATAAGTATCATCAAACAGCAGGGTGGGACGTTGGTAGGGGTGGTCATCGCGTTGGATCGGATGGAGAGGATGAACGATGAGGGTTCTGGGAGTGCTATTGAAGAGGTGCAGAAGGACTATGGTGTTCCCGTTTTGAGCATCATCAATCTGAATGACCTCATTGGGGTGCTGGGAGAATCTGGAGATGAACAGCAGATGCTGAGGGTGGAGGAATATAAGAGGAGATACGGGGCGAGTGTTTGAGAGAGTCGGAAACATTCATTGAGTGCTGGATGTAGACGGATCTTCCGAATACCCATAGAGGCTCTCAGCAGGTCCTTGCTGCAATTGTAGTCGTTTAGAGCTTTGTGCTCTCAGGTCGTCTCTATATATGCGTATGCTGCGTAATTCAGTATGACCCACGATGCTCTTTTGATGATATAAACGGCACGCTCTCCTTTATGCAAAAAACTTTCCTCGGCATAGTGCGCAACTATCGATGCGTTCATAGTAAAAATCCAGCAGCCATTTCGACATTGCCACCAGCCATCTCCAAGGCATGAATGGATTCCTCCCTGGAAAACCCCATGCTCATCAATTGTTCAACAGACTCTTTTGGGAATGACGCCGGGCCAGTTGTTGACTGCCCATGCGGTGCGTTGCTAGCTGCTGACTGTGCCGGCGGCCTTGAGGCTGGCTGCACGAATGGTCCTGCTGTGGAACTACCACTCGAGCCTGGAGCGCCTGCTGGTATAACGGTACCTGATATAGCACCAGTCCTGGTACCCTCAGGCCCTGCGATCGTGGGCTCCTCCTTGTAGACTTCATCATTTCTGGGAATCTCGGCCTCACCCAAGAATTGTACCTCATTTCCTTGAATAATCAAAGCATTCTTCGCCAAGTCAATGCATGCTTGGTGTTTCTTCAACATGTCCAGTCCAAGCAATAGATCTACGTCCTTGCCTTCCATGACGGTGAAGCTACAAGGAAGAAATGCCGTGCCGATTTTGATTATGGCGGAATGAACTCGACCCAGGATTTTCGCCGTCCCTACTCCTCTAGCTATACCAGCAAAACGCTTATCCAGAAGACGGAAGATTCCACACTTCTCAGCGCATGAAGGAGACATAATGGTAGTTTGAGCTCCAGAGTCGACGAAGGCTTTGACCTTGTGTTGATTGACCTCGACGGGAATGTATAACATGTGTACTCTTGCAAAGACTAGCGAGGTAATGCGTCAGCATATCATATAGCATATAGGTGGGATCGTAAGTTGAGAGCATCGGTACCTTCAGGATTGTGCTCTACTGCATTTTGTAGATTTTCCATCACCTGCTCTTCTCGAATCATTTCCTCGATTTCTCGTTGGGCATCAACATTGAAAGGATCCGCAGCAAGTAAGTCCTGCCGACGTAGCCTCTCAGTCTCCATACTGGCTTGCCGCCGTAGCATATCCTCAAATGTTTCCCGGAAACGGACAGGATCCTGGACCGCATTTGCAAGATCTGGAGCCCTTGTTCGTAATTGGGCAAGTTCTGCAGGGTTTCCCAAGACTCGGAGACGATACGTCTCCGGGTCAGGCGCCCGGCTCTGTGCCGGTCTCTGCGACCCAACATTGAAAGGGTGCGTATGGTTTGCTCTAATTTGCAAGCCAAGCATGGAGTCCTCGGTGATCTGGCATTGCTGTAGGGTCTTTGATCCATCGGCAAGCTCATGGTCATTGTAGTAGATTCTTTGATCTTTGCTTCGGACGCCCGTCTCACTTTCTATGTAGGCCTTGAGGTCGTTGATGGTTATGTCCGGGCTCACATCACTTGTAAGGAAGTCCTGCTCAATGTTGTATTGGGGAGCGTCTATAGTCCCCAAAGAGATGGTGATCCGCCTTCATACTTTTCTTCAGCGTTGTAGGCCCAAGAGATCGTACGGGTCTTACATGATGATACTACTGAGACGGTGATAAGCAGCGCCACAGAGCGAAGGCCTCTTCCTTTGGCGTGGAGCACTTTGATGATGGTGGGACTCGTCTTTTGTGTTGAGGGGCTTCGTCGTGAAGCTAGCCGACTTTTGGCCGAGCTTCGCAGGGAACAAGGATTGAGGCGAGCATACGAGAACCAAGAGAATGAGGGCATTCAATGCAGGCCTAGCGGAGGCATGGAGGCTATAGAAGGAGGTCGAAGGAGGCTCAAGTATTAGACGAACCAAGCACTGTCGCCTCGACAGCATTCACACGATGGAGAGACCATATTAGTCATCACCATTTACCATTTGCTCGTAATCATGATATTGAGGTACCATCGGATTTGACTAATGGGGCATGGGCCCGTCCCGTCAACGGGGCAGATGTGAGTGTTTCGGAGAGCAGCCTGGCTGAAGGAGTGAGGTAAATCTTATAAAATATGGAACGAGGGGAAGGTTTCACCCGCACCTCGTCCACACCTACTTCTTGTCCACGCTAATAACTCCATAATTACATGTTTCGATTATGTAAGGTACTGTCGCGGAAAAGATTGTAGTGCTTGGGATGAATAGTACACAGTAGAGTTCATGTGTATTCTAGCGATCTAGGACCCGAGAGTGCCCCAAAGCTGAACCCCGGAACAGGAAAACGGAACGCTCCGGATGATCAGCCTTTTAGGGCAGGATGAGAAGTAGGTGAATCCATCCATGGCCTAGCGCTAGGAAGCTGGAGCACTCACCGACCGCCATCGCCAGCACCCTGACACCGTCCCTCGTCAGTTGAAGACCGAGCATGGCTTACTGCGGACAGGGAACGGCCCCTTCTGATCGGGAGCACCGTGTATCCGTATCCCAAAGTCAATGGCTGACAGCATCGATGACGAAGCCCTGCACCTGCACGAGACCAGGTAATAAGACCAAAGAACTTGGCGTCTTGTACGCTGAGAGTCTAGACCGTCATCCCCGATATCTGGCCAAACGTCTCCCATTTTCTACATATTTCTTGCATATTGTGGCATCATGCCTCGAGACCTCTTTACGTCGGATACAAAAGATGATTCCCTGGTGGCAAGCCCCAGACCTTCAACACCTACTCCGGACAGGACCGAGGTTGCGACTGCAACCGGCAATGATGGCTATCGAGAATTCACGATACATAGAGACGAGTCAACAGGGCCCAGTGTTCGGCAACTTCGAGGTAGTCAAGTGAACGCCGATGAGAAGGACAATCTCCATCCCTACGTACAGACCTTGTCGCAGTCAGATCTTGAAAGCTGCGTAGCCTTGGAGAATGCAGTCTTCCCAGAAGAAGAGAGGTGCTCGCGAGAAAAGGTAGACACATTTCCATATAATACTTTAGTTCGGATTCTTCGGAGCCGTTCATGCCAAAAGAAATCACCTCTTTTCATCTCGCCTTCCACCATCTACTATTGTAATACCCTCATGGACAGGATTACCACACTAACCTTCATGCCATTGTTGACTATCAAATCCTTCATATCTAATCACTTTGTCTTCCCAGTATAAATCTAAATTTTGCGGCTTCTACCGCGTCCAAGAGTAAACCTCTCCACTCACACTTCCCATTCTTCTATATGTAACCTATGCATCAATCACGGCGCACAGACATCGCTCATAACGCTCACAGTTTACATATCGCCTATCCACCTGCCCCGAGCTCTGCCTCGGCCTCTTCTCTTCAACATCGTCTCCACCATCCACCGAAGTCATGCCTACATTCCCCTTGGCGAATCCAGCAGACTCTGCCTCCCCCAAACGAAGGTCCGTTCTCATCGCCATGATAATAGCAAACAGAACCAGTTCCCAGGCCGTAACAGATGAAAGTATGGACTTCCCACCGGATTCGGAAACCCTCCGCTCCACGCCAAAGGAGAAGAGGGGTCACCAAGACCACGGTCGTACCATCTGTATACATTCGCTCGGCGTATTGCCTGCTTACCAAGGAAGAGGGCTAGCTAAGATGCTCATGAAGAGCTACGAGCAAAGAATGGAAACCAGCGGGATTGCTGATCGCATTGCATTATTGTCCCATGAGCATTTGGTGAGGATGTATGAGGGAATGGGGTTTGTAGACAAAGGGAGGAGTCCAGTCAAATTTGGCGGTGGGGGCTGGACTAGTTTGGTAGATGTTCATGTCTGTCGTTCGAGAGGTTCGAAGCTGACTATGATCCCTTAGATATACGACTTTGCGGAACATGCTCCCGGAATGACTTTCCAAGGCTAATCACTACCAGATGGACGAGACCTCGGCCCAACAACGAGGGCTACGTATACCAATGGGATCACGACTTGATGGGGGTTTTGTGGATAAGATAAATCAGGGCTTGGGCGTGATTCTATCACGAAGACGAGTCGCACCGCAGTCGTTGTTATAGTATAATAGCTATATGGCACAACGTAGATCAACGGCTAAAATGCCACCGTTTGAGATTTATAATAAAAAGATGTTACTCTCTTACTCGATGAAACCACGTTTGCCAATAAACGCAAGAGGTGGGTATCCGCTAGTAGGAAGGGACCGTGTGTATCATGAAACCCCTGATATTTTACTCATGATCATGGGCCGAATGTTCAATTCATTGTGCCTCATCTACTGCTTGTCTCTTCTTTTTCTTCTTCACCTCGGACCCATCTTCTTCCTTTCGTTTCCGCTTTTTCTCTTTCTTCAATGAAGCCTCGCCATTTTCATGCGGTGGAACGAATTCTTTCTGCCTGGACACACTTTTCTCTGCCTGTTTCTCTCGCTGTTTCTCTTCCCTCTTCTCCCTAGCAGCTCTCTCTTTAGCCTGCTTTCCCAAGAAGTACTCTCCACTCTCGATCTGCAGATCCACTTTGCTCTTCTCCTGGGGCGGCGGGAATGGCGTGTATGGTTTCTTGCTCTTGTCTGTAATCTTGAGTGGCTTCTTTCTCTTACTCAACGTTCTCTTCTTGAAGTGCGGGAGGAAGCGCTCCCAATTTTCATTCGCAAGCTCGGGATCTTTCATTAGTTCTCTTTTGATCATCAATTCTTTAATGTGGTATCTGGTGGGTTTTGCAGTCAGTATTCGCCTCTACGCTTAAGATGTGCTAAGAAACGGATAAGTTGGCCTGAATGTACCTACATCGGATGAATGTTGGCCATGCAGTCATTCACCACCCTCCGAACCTCCTTCAGGCCCTTATAAGAACCCATTGCACTGACTGTGTTGCCTTGCACGAGTACATAGCATCCAGTCAATAGCTCCAAAGCCTTCAGAGTAGAGCCGTTCGGTCCGAGTATCCTCTGTCTTCGTTTGACGAAGCGGTCTTTGTTCGAGACCTGATTTCTTATCTTAATTATGTCACACGCCATGCCATCTTCAAGGACCTTGATCGCTTGTGGGGCAGGGACGCTGCGAGAGAGAAGCTTGATGAGGTCGCGGGCGTTGAGAATGGAGGCAGGGTCGTAGGTCTTCCGAGTCGTTTTAACAGACCTATACGTGGTTTCGGCGTCAGTGACGTCTTTGCGAAGCTTAGGTCCGAGTGAAGAAGCATTTTCGAGAAACGGATGCTTCTGCATCACGTCATAAAATCCAGTCGCAGAGGTCGATCAAGAAGGAACAGGGTCAATAATACATACATGCTACCTTCTATAAGGTCGAGGGTACACGCAATCTTTTCACATGTCAGTCTGTACTGATGCTCGATATCGACGGGTAGCGGTCTCTGGAACGTACCTGGTGGGCTGCGAGCGAGCGGGTGATTAAGGGCCATGCTTCCTTGAGGTAAATTTCTCTGTACTTGGGAAAAAGGGTTGCCTAGGCCATGAATCAGATTATGTATCAGAGGTGATAAAGAATTCAGCAGTACAAAACTAGATTCTTCGGTAAAAGTACCAGAGGCCTCGGCCGGCGTGAAAGGGTCCTCTTTCCATTTGTCCAGTGTCTCATCGTTGTCCCATGGCTTATCCTTCTTGTGCGTGGAAGGCATGTTGAGATATTTGGTGGTATAACGAGGGCGCAGATGGAGCTTGAAAGTGAGACAGACACTAGAGTAGTGCTCAGGCTTGGCGTCTGCGGATCGCTTCCCGGGTTCTCAGCCCTTATCCTACGGCCCACGACATGTGATCTCTGAGGAATGCAGTCACCCCTGTTTAGGGCTGCTCAGGGCTGGTTAGGGCTGGTTAGGGCTGGTTAGAGCGTCCCAGCCGGAGTTCCCGTCTCCCCAAGATGCTTTGTTGACAGGGAAGGTGGAAAGCTAAAGGGTGCTTTTGGTACTTCTAGTCGCCCCAGCTTGTCCCGAAAGCATCAAGTCCAAATTTCAAGCCCGGATGGATCTGTGGGCGGCCAAATCGTTACAGTAGCTGCCGTCGTAGTTTATATGCAGAGATATCACGCCGGAACTTTGACGACTGGCCACTCATGACAGTCACAATCCGAGGGTTGTCTAGGATGGGCGCTTCTGCAATCTCATAGTCATTGGGCATTCTGCTGTCTTGCTCCGTTCCCATCGCAGTGAGGGAATATCAGGTGGTAGCTACCTTTGACCGTTGATGAAAGCGATGATTTTCCCAAAGTAGACATGATATCTCACATTCGGTCTACGAATGGACCACAAGATGCATTCTCCTCCACTTTCATTGCCCATATCTCATAATGAGAGCCTGCCATGAGGCCAGTGGCGGGCCGGTCGATGAAGGTTACTTGCTCGCTACCAAACTGCTGGGTCACTCATGCCCCCCCTTTTGCTTCGAGTCGAGTCCAATTTTACTGCGTCTTCGTCCGTTCCTCTTACCGAACATGCGCTTCAAGGTCCGATATTCAATCTTCCACTCATACACTGTGTGTACTTGTATTGCTTGATTCTATGTACGAACCTAGCGTTCTCGAGTCTTGCTTCGCGTATGACAAACCAAGGAGCACGATCGTATTGATTCTTTTTGACGACTGTCACACTGTTGACCCCATAGCTTTAACCAATCCTACTCTGGCTACCTTCCAGCCTCCAACCAACCCAGGCACAGATACGGCCCGTGTGTGATGTCACTGACTTGGCTTCTTCCCAATACAAACATATCTGAGTAGGATTAGTTGATGGGCAGGGCAAGCCAGACAGAGTCTATTTCTTACAAGGGAAAGTAGGCTTTCAAAGCAGGATTGGCGGCGTCAACACATGCCTCTGCCACGAGAGCCCTGACTTCTTGGATGGACATCCCCAATCGTCTGGTGAACGGAAAGATTGCCAAGTTGCTCAAGGCTTGCTGGATGTTATCTCGATTCTCTTCTCCGATCCGCCGTTCTCTTGGATCTGCTCATGTCAAGATGTTAGCACTTCATTGGGAATGGGCCGAGGATACGCGAATCCTTCCATGAATGTGTAGTAAAGGTTGTGTCGTACCATCCGGCCACCCACAGAGGGGCAGCTGTATCATTCTGTGCTCAATCTCCACGAAACCGGCAGCGGCCAAGAGTGCCTGCAACCGCAACGGTGCTCTGGGATCTTTCATGCCCTCCAGCGATCGGATGTAGCTGCTGCTCCATCGGCGCAGATGGTGCGACTCGGTAATGGAGCCATTGTTGGATTGACACATGAAGTAGCACTCAATCATCTGGACCCAGCCTCCGGGCCTCAACACTCTTTAGCATCGTTAGTCGGCACACAGAGTGCTGATATATGCTAGTGCTGGACGTGAGGGCATACTTCTTGATGTCGCTCACATAGGATGGCCACCTCGATGCATTGATTCCTCCACCTACCATTCGTGATTGGACAAGGTCGAAGGTATTTGATCCGTATGCGAGTGGCCGATTGATGTCATCAAGCTGCGACAGCCATTGTTAGCTAAAGGTTTCTGGAACTTGTTCTGTGGTGATGTTTCTTCGAAGTCTTGCCTAGCATTGAGGCCATGATTTTTGAAAAGAAGTCGGCCTCTGCAGCTCGACGTCAGGCCTGTCGCAAGCCTGAGATGACGTTGAAGAATTCAAGATAGGTACGGCCTGTCCCATTCACCTCCAACGTGGGCGCCGGTCATCGAAAGCTGTTTCATGGACAACATGAGGGGGATAGGATCATTGAACGGTTGTGCTTGGAATGAATCCAATCTTGCCTTTCATCGTATTGCAATCCTCATGCGGCTCGACAAGAGCCCCAGATTTGTCTCTTGCTCATGGCATGGGAACGTGTATCACGTACCTCAGGCCAGAAGTTCTCTGGGGTGTCGTCTGGTTTCATGTGTGGGGATATATCTACGCCGATGACCTGTAAGAAAATTAGTGGCGTCGATTGTTGCTCCACAAGGCAGTTCTTACCTCACAATCCGGATTATTCTCCGCAACCTCGACAGCCCATGAAGCTGCCCCGTAACCACAATCCAGGATATTCCTTAGGTTGCTCATTGGGGGAAAGACAAGCCGTCCATCGAAAATGAGATTGAAGACACGGTGCTGATGCTCCAGTCGCTCAGCCTCTTCCTGTCTGAGTGTAAGTCAATGTCACCCTGTCCTCCTTTGCTAAACAACATCATCAATTGGCACAAGATGTATAGCATGGTCGACAGAAAACTTCTGAAACTCCCGGTCGTGTATCGTGATGGTCTCTTCGTATTTAGGGTCGACGGCGGTAGTATCAGGGCGCGCGTCTCTTTTTGGTTGTGTTGTCAGTCCTTGTCAAACACGTTCATGATGCTGTACCTACGCCATCTGATATGCTCTCAAGTGGTCAATCTCTTGGCTTTCCTTCAACTGCGTCTCTCAGCCAGCGATGATAGTTGGAGTCCAAAGCAATGTCGGGCACAGAATGCAAATCAAATCGAAATAAGCTGCTTCAGATATCCTCTTGGTCTCCCACATGCACATACACATCTTGCCTAGTCTCCTGGTGTTAGGCGTCGTTGGCAGATCTCACCACCAAGAGGGCGGCAAATTCTCGACACCTAAGCTTTGGATGGACCAGAACCTAACAGCCCGCTACTGTAAGCTTCACTCACATCAAGACACTCTGGACCGCAAGAACCGGGAGGTACTTCTGGCGAGGGTATCACTGAGGAACGCCGAAAACAAACATGAGCGTAATGGCGCATATGCATATGGCTAAACCCTGGCCGCAGCTATACGTGGAAGCTAGGTAGATCCACCCCCACAAGTAGACCGGTGAGCACTCGATTTTGGAATGGATCAATACCGGCCTCTGTGTGTTGTCCCGCGCTCGAATCTTGGGATGGTGCCTGCGTTTCCCAAACCCGAAGGGGGACTACCAACCGTTGGCACGACCAATTGTATCTTGCTAGTCTACTCATAACATGACTTCGGGCTGCAATACATTCAGGTGTTATATCCGCTTTGAGTCTCTTGCGTTATCCGGAAAAGTCTCCTTTCGACCCTTGCAGGTTCATCGAAGGGTTACGGCACCCTGGGTTTGACGCTTGCCAGCGAAGTTGTTTGATCCTCTTCTAGTCTTAAGATAGAATTCATTCTGATGATTAAAAGCTTGGTTTTGCTTATCTGCCATCTCTCAATGGCCGACAGACAGTGAGCTACTTTAGACATTACCATATGGAATTGGCTAAGAATTGCTAGCTCGCGTGCGTTTCTTCACCTTACCTGCGGCTACTCAGGTGTGCCGCCCCTGCTTTGCAGCCTCGTTCCAGGACCATGGCCTTGGGTTTCAAGGAGTTCAGCGTTGATGTAACCCTTTGACTCTTTGCATCAATCGTTACTTGCGGGACACACAGCCTCACGGCTTGACCGCCATCCAGCAGGGGATCTGATCGGGCCATGCCTGGTCGTGCCCTCCATGTTCATGTCTAACCTGGCGCACCTCGCAGCATCCATCTCGCAGCGATCCTCGGCTGTAACCGTAGCATGGAAATTTGTCATACTCCCAATGCCCCGCAACGTGTGGTAGCATCGGCAGTGTTTTCTGGAGCATCCGATCGTGTTGGCTGAATGCAAAGCGTGCTGAACACTCACTCTTCCACCAAGTCCACCCGAGTCATGCGGTGCAATGAAGCCAGACGTTAACCTGTCATAGCCATGCTCACCAGATCCGAGGCTCTCGTACCGTCCCTCGACGGCAGGTAAAGCGGCTTCCATTGTGACTAGATCGACAATCCTGATACTGCAACCTTCCCTAGTGATGCACCGAGCATCTACGGTCCAATCGAAACGGACAGCCAACTTTTATATCCCTGGAACGGAGGCTTTAGTCCCCACATGGCTGGATGCAAGGAGTGGGAAGCCGTTGGAACAACCCATTAACCTCAACGGAGGTTGACGACCATGGTCAGCATTGCCGCGATAAAGCACAAATCTGTATCTATCCCCAGGGATCAGTGAATTAGCTCGTCCAGTCTATGCCGTCATCACAAGCCGGGATCGCTGCTTATGTCCGACCTTGGCTGCCAGATTTTCCGTATCCCTTCGCACCTCTAGAGACACAAAGACGATGAGGTTCTCGGATCATTTCTCGACTTGAACAGGTTCTAAAAGCGCCCGGTGCACTCGATCAAGATTGAGACCAACTTCTTTTCCAGCCAAAGGTAACCTCTGGGCAGCAGCTATAGCCTAAGGTTGATTACCTCCTTCTGTCAGATGGAGAATATCCAGTGGGGATTCTCATGATCTTGACCATAAGGCAGGAGAGGAAGGACGGGTCCCCTATGGATCAGCATCCGTAGATCTGGTACAAATACGCAGCTAGCCTCAGCGAATCACAAGCCGAACGGAAGGCTACTCCGAGGTTTTGTATCGTCTTGACGATGACTTTCACCCTTCTACTCAGAATATACGATATACACTGATCTCCGACGAAAAGTCTAGAGTTTAGATTTGCCTCAGTCGCAGTCTGGACGATTTGGTCACAGACAATGTCAGAAGTTGTGGAATGCTCTGACATAAGTCGCCCTCAAGCTCGCCAATGGATTGCATTAAAAGGGGGCCTGCTGGACAACCACGCTTGAATGATAATACGAGGCTGGTACGAGACAGGACTAGTACATCTGTATGCGTGTCGAGCACACTGGTGACTCGATGAACAGAGTGAGACTGCCAACATATGTAGAGGGGGTGCCCTTACCAACTAAGGGTAACATCTCGGGTTGGGTCTTGTGTTCCTCTCCTAGGTCAAAGAAATTCAAAGGTAGCCTTACAAGAACTATATTGAAGCAAATCGATGGCCGGATAACGTCCACAGCAATGAATTTCGCAACGTAGGACATGGCCATTCATCTGCAATGCTCTGTTGTTACAATGAAATAGGCTTGCTTCCGTTGCTACATTTTTCTCTTTTGACTCTGTTAATTTGTAGGTAATCTCTCTACCACCACCGACATCTCCTCATCACTATAGATTCGGAACCCTTTATCCTTCGTCACACTCGCAAGCTGCACGTTCTTCGAATCCAGCTTCTCCTCCATGACCTGCTTTAGCGTCTTGAGCACCAAAGTCTCCGCTTCCTCCAGGGTAAGCGACTTATGGAACTCGTTCTGTAGCTCTGCCTGTGCTCCTTCACTTCCTGATCCGATCGCTTTGGCGTCATAGCGGTAAAACGTGCCTGAAGGTTCGGCGTGGTATCTACTTCTCATCAGCACTTCCACATGTCTGTAACGTGCCCCACGTTACACCCACAATTGCGGCCCTTCCTCATCAATCCCGGCAATCAGCAACGCAACACCAAATGGCCTGCTCATCACACTCTCTTCCCCATCCGCACCCTCCCCAAACCTGAGCGCTAAATCACAAATCGCCTGCGTACAGCTCTCCACCCCCAGTCTCTCGTTGTAGTGGAAGCTGTGGTTTTGTGACTCTACACGGGCGTGCTCGATCATGCTGCGAGCGTCGGCTTGGAGGCCAGACATGGCGCAGCCAATGTGGGAGTCTATCTCGACGATCTTTTCGACGGAGGAGGTTTCGAGGAGGGTAGAGGTTACGCGCTTTTCGACGCCGAGGAGGACGCCATGGGAGGTGGCGATCTACGAACACATACATCAGCCCTCATTTTGGTTCTGCCGACGGAATAGAAGATTTGTAAAGACTAGACGTACGCCTATGGCTGTCGAGCCGAGTTTGATGGCTTCTAATGAGTATTCGACTTGAAAGAGACGGCCTTCCGGGGAAAATGTGCTGTGGAAGTAGATTAGTATATGTGTGAAAGCGTAGATGGAGAAAGAGTACTTTATGCCCCGATCTGTATTTACGATTAGCAGGTGAACGACCTGATTGTAGCTGGGGAATGGGGCATACCATATTCTGACCGTGCAATGAACATTGTGAAAAAGCCGAGAGGCCTGTAGCTACAGATATTTTCAGTTGGAATTCTCGGTAGGTCTCAATATCTGACTAAAGATGTGGAAGATAACCGGTGTTCTCGCAAGGTGAGCTTTGATTCTCGTTGGTCTACGAAGCTCCATATGACTACTTCGTAGGGCTGAACTGAAGCGCCTAGCCATGAAACTACCTCGACTAAAGTACCTAAGTACCTTACTACTACTCACCTAAAGTATCCACCGAATTAAACGTTAGCGTCTTGGCATTTCTTAGTGGTGAATTTAGTGTCCTGGACTAATGAAACCCTTGTATAGTAGTAGGGTTGGGAAAGGCAGACCCTCGCGAATTGGGCGCGTTCTCACCTCCACACAAACGATCCGTGTCTGCTTGCCCAACCCCACAATACACAACACCGTGACGACGATAATGATTGTACGAAGAACAACGGACTTAGGAAAACACAAGGATCGATGGACAGATACGAAACATGTCAACATCCGCAAATGCTAGGAATGCAGCCGAAAGTAGTAGACGACCCTCAACAACATCCGGCGCAAAGTTTCGAGCTCCCTCATCTCGTGTCGCTGCGAAAGAACAACAGTTTTCTTCGGGAGAGGTGATACCGGAGGACTCAGCTAGCAATGCCCCATCCCGGAGGAGCGCGTCTGAGGCGCAAAAGGCCAATGGCAGCAGCAGAATGGTCAACGAAAGGCAGACTGGAAGAGTACACCTAACGACAAGAGACAATTCCCAGCTCCGAACGAGGAGCACTGTCAAGGTTTCATCAGGCGATGGTACTGAAGAGCGCGGCCCTAAAGAAAGATTGCCCGTCCGGCCAAGTAGTCGAAATCCCGAAGGGCAGGCTCTCGCGCCCAAGGAAGAGAAGAAAGCCCTACGTGAGTTGAGCACAAGCTTGGGAGCGGCATCTTCAGACAGCGCTGACGAGTGCGACTTCTTAGCGTCTTGGAATCCCCAGGCTTCGCTCATCGCTCATACCACCGCTCCCTTAGCCGCCCGCATCTCTATGCCTCCTCTTGCGTCTCTCATACCTGAATCCCTCAGACCTGAGCCTTTGGAGGACTTGACGCCAGATAAGCAGGAAAGTGCTATATTAGAGGATTTACTGTTTGTATTCATGGGATACGAGGGACAGTATATACGATACAATGACAGGTATAATCCATCTCTTGAAAAAGACCGCTTGGCTGGACCAGGCTTTCGCATCTTGCCAGGACTAGACCCGAGTCTGCGGGATCTCGCAACATCCGTATTGAAAATGGCGACCTACTACAAAGCCATGGAGGCGTTTGTAGAGGTACAGAGTAGAGATGAGTTTGGGGCAATCAATCACGCATTGTGTGCCTCGATATCAAAGCTACTCAAGGACTACCTTGTGCTCATCGTGCAGCTAGAACATCAGCTCCTCAGCAACCCCTCGTTTACGTTGCATCTTCTTCACTTGCATACCCTTCCTACAAGCCACATGATGTTCCAGCTCTACACATTGGGCCAGGAGATATTGAAGAAGAACGCTTTACTGGAGGAAGACTTAGATGATTCTGTAGATGGCTTTGACGATGTTGATAACATCCTCGAGCAACTTCGAGAAGGAGGCGATCTCGCACCTGGCGGTATGTCGAAAAAGGTGTGCAAAGGAGGCAACGTACTACGGCTTTTGACCGAAAGGCTGTCTTATATGTCAGGGGATCCGGCCGCGAGAGCACTTCTACAAACCTTGCTACGAGATGCAAGTCGCCCCTACATGGCCATGTTGAACGAATGGCTGCATCATGGCGGTATCAAAGATCCCCACAACGAATTCCTGATCAAGGAGCAGCAAAGTATTAGACGGGAAAAGCTCGAAGAGGATTACACTGACGAGTATTGGGAGAAGAGGTACACAATTCGTGATAATGATGTGCCACCGCAATTGGAAGGCGTCAAGGAGAAAGTGCTACTCGCTGGGAAGTACCTGAATGTGGTGCGAGAATGTGGTGGAGTGGATGTAAGTAAAGAGGTCAAGGACGTACCCAAATCATTTGATGATCCGCAATTTTTGGACAATGTCACTGGTGCATATGCTCACGCCAACTCGTCGTTGCTGAATCTCCTTCTCACAACACATGCTCTAGGGGCAAGACTTCAGTCTATGAAACATTATTTCTTCCTAGACCGGTCGGATTTCTTCACATACTTTCTCGACCTCAGCACCTCCGAGCTCAAGAAGCCCTGGAGATTGGTCAATGTTGGGAAACTGCAATCCCTGCTCGATCTAGTACTCCGACAACCCGGTACCGTAGCGGCCCAGGACCTATTCAAGGAAGATGTCAAGGTGCAAATGAACAATGTCGGCTTGACCCAACTAGTAATGCGTGTTGTCAACGTGAGAGGATTCGACGAAGAACCGGCCCCAGACAGCGTTGAGCGATATCGTACACCCGCTACCAAGCCATCCTCCGACGAAGAGGACAAGATGACTGGGTTCGAAGCGCTCGAATTCAAGTTCTCTGTTCCTTTTCCCTTGTCTCTGGTCATCAGCAGTAAAACGGTGTTCAGGTACCAAATCCTCTTCCGCTATCTTTTATCGATGCGGCATTTAGAAGGCCTCCTTGTCAGCAGCTGGGAAGACCATAACAAGGTACTCAGCTGGACACACAAGAGCGGAGACCCAAAGCTCGAGATGTGGAAGCGCAGAGCGTGGACATTGAGAGCAAAGATGCTGGTCTTCGTCCAGCAAACCCTCTATTACTGCACCTCCGAAGTCATAGAACCAAATTGGCAAGCCCTGATGGCACGCGTCAACGGTAGCGAAGACCTCGATCGAAATGGACGTCCTGGACTCCAAAAGGCTACAAGGACAGTTGATGAATTGATGGAAGATCACGTCGATTTTCTCGATACATGCTTAAAAGAGTGTATGCTCATGAACTCGAAACTCCTCAAGGTAACATCCCCACACACTTTACCAATCCTAGAAATCGAAGATACTGACCACTTGTTTCCAGATCCACAGCAAATTAACCTCCGCCTGCCACATGTTCGCCACATACACCTCCACCCTCTCCCGCACCCTCTTCACCTGCACGCCATCTCTCGCAGGCACATCGCCTCACCTCGCCCACCTGACGTCCACCTCTCGTCACAAAACCATACCGGACGAACAGAAAACGTACGATCCGAAGAAATTGGAGAACCTAACCGAAATGCTGGGCAAGTACGAGTACAATTTCAATCACCATTTGAGATTGCTACTCGATGCGCTGGACTATTATGCTGCGACGGAGACGGTGGCGTTGAGTAGGCTGTGTGCTGTGCTGGGAAGCGCTACTGAAGGGGGTGGAGGTGAGAGGAGGGAGTTTTGACGTGGGAGGAAAGAAACGGCTCTGGATGAAGGGCTTTCGGCGCGGCGTTTGGAGCGCAACGGGAGGAATGGTGGTAGATATTAGAGGTTCTTCGCAAGACCTTTACTTGGGGTCGAAGAGGATCTAGGTATAAAACCATTATACCAAACGCTGAATTAAGATCAACGAGTGCTTATGTGCCTTTTGTATATCGTACATCATTATCGTGACTGACTCTCCAACCCGCCACCAAGCCGTGTATATTCCATGGAAATCCACCCGAATTCGTGTATCCTAATTGAAGAGCGCTGCGTGTCGCATCAAAGCATTAACTGAGATGTCCTTGGCTGCATATAGCCAACCAATGCCCTACCCACTTCCCCCCTGTGATCCGTACATGATACCCCATACATGTATATTGTATCCCTTGTGATGACTCCAGATCCACCGCATCTAGTGGAACCTTCCCCCCAGACATATATGGACTGTGCTGTGACAACTCCGCTTCATCGCCCTTTCCTGGGGATAATTTCTTCCCCTTCATCGGTGTAATGTTAAATATTCATTCAATCCAGTTTCATTCCCTTCATATCCTCTTCCACGCCCAGGACACCTAGGGCCCAGTATACCCTCGTTCCTGCATTCACAGTGATGAACCTGCGATCATTGTTATCCTTGGCCGGGACCTCCATCATCTTCGGATCTCTTCCTCTGCCAGCCACCCTATCGTCCTTGGCGCTTTCGTTCATCGTCCGATTATATGGCGGACCTCTACCCATCTCCGCCGCTCGCATCCATGCTCTTTCGCAGCCACTAGCAATCAAAGCGGAGGTTTGCCAGCCAGTCATGCGAGCGACATCGCGCAGCTTGGTGATGGTCCATCCGCGTTGACCGGGATCCTGGTATTGAACGCCTGCTTGAAACAGAGGCATGCAGCTATCCATGAGAGCAGCACCATGGTGGGGATTGATAGAGACGGTGCTGTCAATTGGATGAATGCCGGCGCAGATGCGGCCAATTGTGTTGGCGTAGTGTGCTGTTGATCCAGCGGCGACGCCAGCAGCCGCCATGGCGGCCGGTGGCATATTAGGGTTTACCCGCATGCAGATGATTCGTCCACAATAGTACATGTTGAGAACACACGCAATGGAGTACGACCGGTAATAGAGGGCTGGGCCGAACGGGGTAGCCATGGGAGTCATGTGCTCAGCTTCGAGAGGGGCATAGGCCGGTCCGAGAGCTTCGAAGTACACGTCGAAAGCGTGCACGATCGAGGCCCACTCAGCTTCAGCTTCATAGGTTGCGGTCTCCAAAGATTTATCTTCACTAGGTACGGGGGCAGCGTATATTGCATCATGCTGAGCCTGGTCAAACCCAGTAGGGAGACGGACAGGACCGGGATCTGGCATCATACCGTACATCGGACGAGTCTGCATACCATTTGGCATCGTAGATGGTTCTTGCCGAGACGAGAACTGAGCTGTCTGATTTCCGCTAGATTGAGACTGGTAAGAAGACTTCTTTTCTGCCTCCCTCTGCCTTCTGAGCTTCCTTGGTAAATCTTTGCTTGCATAGTCGGCCATCCGACCCATCAGCAAGAGCAAGTGATCCAAGCTGCCATAGACCGCGTCTAGCCTTCCGATCGGTGCTCGAGGTGGACATAGGCTCCAGCGATCGTAGGACAACCTACACTCCGGTTAGTCGAAGCCTACGTGGAGAAGCATTAACCTCACAAGAGGCGGTTCCCGCTGACAATACTCTGATACATGTCCTGTTTCGCATACCACCAAAAAAGATCGCATTGTATCTCAAAATATTCGACATCTTGAGAGGTCAAGGGTTCGGTGGATGCTGGGCCAGGATCACTATCATCAATCACCTGGCCATACTGATTATACTTTGTCTTCCAGCCTATGATCGTGCTGATGAGGTTTTCGTCCAGATGTCGGTCCTCCATCGATGGGAAATCTCCCGAAGCTTGGTGTGCATGAGGTTGATAGTGGCCATTGATATGGCCATTATACATCTGGTACCTCCTCTTGGCTTCTGTTTCTTCTTGCCTGCAGCTCTGCTGTTCTATCTTCTTGGCCATTTTTGCGAAATCGATATCCATAATGAGTTCCCGGGCACCGGAAAGATGGCTGTTCCACTTATTGTGTTCAGCTGTCGTCATCTCATAGAAGCCGAGTAACAGCGTCGCAGCAAGCGTCGCAGCATCTTTTCGCTTCTTTGGAATGCTCAAAGCTTTAGCCACTCTCCTCAATGCGTAGTGATAATGCTTCAAGGACGGCGTAGGGGAGGACAGCTGGAGCTTGGCGATGTGAAGACTTCCCAGAGCTAACATTGCATGAAGAAGCCCTTGGTGCTTCAGAGCTAGCATCGGTAGAGAATACGACCATAGCGAGCGTTGCGACTTTGGGACTGGGACACCTGAAAAGATTACCGCAGGGTCGGACGAGCGTCGTTCGCATACAGCTAGAGTCGGTGCAGTGGCGGTTATGAAATGGCAGAAGACCCTTGCCGTGCGAGAATCCATGAGTGGAGAAGCTGCGTATGACGGATAGTAGCTCGCAAGTACATTGGCTTCGTTCAAAAAGTCCGTCATCGATCTAATACCTCCGTTGCTGTGGTTTGCCGACATGGCTATTAATGGCCCCAGATTGTAGGATGAGGTTCCTCCGAAAGGGTGCTTCGCATCGCAAGCCTCGTCTTCTGAATCCACGTCGTAGTAGTCGTCCTCTGGCTCCTCCACCCAGGGAGTCTGGGAGTGCAATTCATAGAAATGATATTGATTGTCCACCTGGTAATTGACGATATCTGGGATCCGAGTTCCGGCTAACGTAGGATTGCCTGGAGCCGTTTGCGGTGATACGAAGGGTCTCCGCTCCAAATATTGGTTTTGCGGAGCTTCTGCCCATTGAGAATCTGAAGAATTTTGCCCCAGCAACATTGGGGTGGGGTTCTCAGCGTATGTAACCGGAAATTCAGCTGACCGCGCAGTGGATGATTCCGAACCATGATTCCAACCGGTGTGGAAATCAGGATAGCCCATGTCAATGCCGCTGTCGCTTTCTCCAGTGGTATGCCGTGTGAGACTTGGATAGGAGGTGTGATTGACCTGCGCATTAGGAAAGCTTTCGCCATTGAAGGTGTGGTTGAAAAATGAGTGAGGAAAAACACCCTGTGGCGAGTACTGCTGCGTATGGGTTCCGTTATTCACAGGAGCGTACGCATAGTTAGGGGCGCTGTAACAGTTACCCGGCCCGACCTGCCCACTTCCTGTCGATGTGGGGCCATAATCAGCTTGCCCTCTATACAATGGAAGACGTGGCGCAATTGGGGTATCCGCAGGAGCAGATGGCACGATTTCATATATCCCCGAAGCGCTATTGTGACCAGAAACGTGCGGAGCGCGAACAGCAATTCCATGCTGACCGGAACGAAAGGCACCGAGTGGGTCTTTGAATATCACTCGAGGAATATAACCTTCGCATTCGCGCTTGGACTTGACGCAGTTCTTGCAGGTAGGGCGCTCCTCGCCGCACTTGATCCGTCTTTTTCGACACGCTGTACTATGTCAACAGTCGAGGATCTGAAGCGGAACGGTGGACAGGACTTACTGAGACATCCAGTCTTGGTTCGTTTCCGGGCTTTCAGCGCAGCCGCCCTGGCCGGATCTGTCGTTGACGGTTGGGTCTCAGACGAGCTAGGTTCGTTGTCCCCACTAGCATGCTCTGGAGGTTCTTTGGCCTTCCCTGGTAGCTGTCCATGTTGCGCCGGCCCACCTGCCTCGGGCATTGTCAGTTGGATTCAATCTTTGCGTCGGTCTGCGAAGGCGTCCTTGCTTTCAGCGCCCTTATAATACAATCCGGGCCTCGAATAGACTCGAGTTCTGCGTCTCGTGAAGAGTAGGTTTCAAGGGCGGCGCGGACTTTAAGGGCCACGCGCACTTGTAAGCTGGGCTATTGATTCTCATTGAGGCCCAAGAATGCGAGCAGAGGGGCCGGCTCTGCACTTAAGGATCTCGAGGTACAGCCGTTGCACATTGGGGGCTGCTGCAGGTTTGGATCGTCTAGCCTTGCCAGATGACGGTGGGGGTATAGGAGTAGGGCGGATAAGGATCCGAGCAACGTGCGGCGATGACCAGCTGAGGTGGAGCTGGGAAGGGCTGACTGCAGGAGGGAGTCATGGTGCTTTGATGGGAGGTGGTGGAGACAATGCGGAGGTGGGAGCGAGAAGTGTCGTCCGAGTCAAGAGGCTGCCACGAAACGCCCGAATGGGGTCGAAACAAGTTAAAGTCTAGGCCAGTCCCGGGGGAGGATTGAGGCCGTTGCTGACTGCCCAGCCCGCCAATAGATGCCCGCCATGGCTACCTCGAAGGGGGGCTAAATCCTCCCGCAGCGCCGCTACTCCTAGTGTCCTAGTCGTGAAGATACCTTTCAGGCTTCAGTCCTACACAGCGCAGACTTCCGGCAGAGCAGGTACAGGATTAAACCGCCATTGGGCAGTACGATTGTGATCAGAATATCTCAGATCCATACCACGCCATGCTTTCCCTTTCATTTGCTGCCGAGTCGAGAACCTACCCTTGGCCTTCTCTCCTGGAGAGATCACTTCGTAACGGTGACCCTGCGTTGATGATCACCTTTTCCATGGGCACAGTAACTTTGGCCCCTTCTCTGGATGAGTCTTTTAATGGTAGTCCACCAGTCACAGCCTTCCAAAGAGACATACACTACACCAATCGCAAAGATGCCCATATTCAGGGCGACCTTGGATATTGGCCTCCAGTGCCTGCAAGGGAAAGGATCTAAGGTACTCCGTACGAGCTTCGAAAGCAACCATAACCGAGCTTCTCATGACCCGTTCCCATAAGTCTGGTTATGGCTTGCAGCTCTATTCTTGACGAATCTGCTAGCCTTTTCTGTCATCAAGGCACGGCCGGTGCTTGGCTACAGCGTCACGGCGTTATATCTTATCTGGATGTCTGTGCATGGCGTTGGTGGATGTCGGGTCGCTGCGTGGGTATAGATAATACCTTGTCCATGGTAGTTCTAAGGACGAATCGAAGGCAACTCCGAGTACGGGCGAGCGGAAGGCTGCAACGTATGGACTTGCGGCAGACATTCTGGGTTTACGTTGCATCGAGCTGAGTGGACTTGGTTCAATAGACATCCTGAAGAGACGGGGCAGCCTTCTTGATCGATCCTAAGGTCGGTGCTTTCGTCTTTCTTTGTGGGAAACCTACATGTATTGACGAAGAGGCTGACCACCTTATGTTGCACCTTTGCTGGAACACAGTCCAGTGCAGCATATTGTGCATATGACCGTCACATTGGCAATTACAGTACCCAAACGCGATGTAGGTCCCGCCCTGACCCAGGTTCAACGAGCGAGCGAATGCGTGCCTCCACTTGGCCGAAGAAGGTCGGCGGCCACCGATTTGGCAATCATGGCACCGTTGCTTTCTGCACCGCTCCACTTCAGGCCAGCACCTTCCCTTATAAGTGGGTAGTCTGACGACGACTGGATCATGGATGTCATCCCCTGACATCTTAGGGCCTTCAAATGATTGGAAGTGTTCCATTGATGTTCCAACCAATATCCAGAACTACGGATCCAGGCTGCAGCCAACTTCAGCTGACACTTTCAAGCCCATATGCTCCATGACGCAAATCCGAAGCGCCTACCAGCCATCCACCCCATCGCGACATATTGGCTAATACTCAATGTATGAGAAAGGGTATCAGGGCTTCGACACAATTCGGTGCGAATGGTAGAGCCAAGGCCAGACTGAGAAAAGTGCTATCAACTTTTATCTCTTTTTCTAACCACGAAAGCAAAGACATGGAGACTCCTTAGAGTATGAAGCTAAGTTTTCTATCTCAATGGATAAAATCCCTTCCAGGATGATCGTTTTATATCTGTGGCTTTCAGCGACGGCCAATATATGTATAAAGCAGTCAGAATCATCGTCCTCGCCGCCAAGCCTGCAGTGAGGGGAATTGAGGATGTTCATGCATGTTGCAGCTCCATTTCTGCAGATGTATGCGTTGCCGGCCCAGAAAAGCAGTCTCTGAAGACATAATCTGGCATTTATAGATGAGCCCTTTGCTGGGTCAGAGGTTGTGATTGTACCAGAATTCGCTTTATCGTTCCTACATACACTCTAATTCCCCAACACAGGAGAAAATAGAAGAAGAAGAAGCCTGTTCTTTAGACTAACGATGCAATTGAAGCCAGCAAAACACCTACCTACGATGATGATCATACAGTCTTTTCCGGACAAGAAACTCCGACAAAAGCCGAGATAAGACCAGAAATTCTACAATATTCACCATGCCATCGCAATCCTCTTCAACACGAGAATCTTGCAGTAGTTTTGCTAAACGGAAAGCTCAACTTCAGTGTAAAGCAACACGAGCAACTTTGATACCTTGGGAGAAGTCAGTACACTTGGAACGTAGTTACTGGTGAGTTCACCCCCTTCCTTTGTCTTGCAATGCAACAATGGCAACCTTGCCCGGTGCTGACGACGGTGCCGTCGCCGCAATGAAGCATCCCAATAGCCTGATACTCGATGACGAGGTACCTCGAACTTGCTGTCCTAGACTGAGACTGGTATCTATACACTACGTCCGTCGCTACCTTCGCTAAAATTTCATTCCTATGGCACTGTTCATTTCTCACGCTACCCCCAATCTCATATGATCATCTTCTCCAAAGGCTAAGTATCTTCTGTCTCCTTAATCATCAACGTGAGCTCAGACTTGCCCCACTTCCATACAGAACTTTCCCTACGACGAAGTCTCTCTTCAACTCACTCAAGATTGATAGTCAACGATGGCTAACCGGGGAAAGAAGGACGCCACTACTGACATTGTGCGAGAGACTGGTGGCCAGCCCCAACCCCGAAAAGATGAAAGGATTAGCCGAGCGCAATACAACTACAGTATCATCACCGAAAAACACCTCCTGACTATCTACAGGAGAGAGCAAACGGCAATACCTCCGCGCTACCCTGCAGAAATTTCCATTTTCCTTTCCACCTCTCGCAGCACTCGAAGACACTCGCTAGTAGTCAATGTCTCAGAAACCACCCTAACAACCACAGCGGCATGGAAGGTGATTGGTACAGGCAAGACATTCACAACGATTGGTTGGGATGCAAGAGACGCGCGATGATGTATCAAAAGCGGGATGCATGTCTAACTTTAGGTCATGTCAGCTGTCAGAAGAAGAAGCCACCCCTTTTAGTATGCTTTAGCGTCATGCATTATGAGCGTACCTTATGGTTGGTTGGGAATTTGCAGCTGTGATTGTATATCAATGGCAAGCAGGGTAGTTGCTTGGACGTTTAAAGACGGAATTCTTTTAGAACTTTGTTTATGTAGTAGTGCTCGGTTCCCCCATTGCCAGCTATGGGGTTCACATGCTTTATGTACAGAAGCAACTAGCTTCCCACCCGTGTACAAGTATTCCCATCAGGCCTCGGCCTATAGCAAGCCCATTTCGCCATATCCGATGACATTGTATTTGTAACTCCGATTCAGACGTATCTGTGACATGTAATTTCACATTTCACCATTCGTAGCAGTATGTATACACAATCAATGACCGAGACCTCTCTCAAGGCTGGGGCTCCTCGGGCCCCTTTTCCAGGCCTGGTATCGCTGCCACGTCTCCGTCCAGACCATATATCGCACGCTCTTGAAAGCCGCATCGAACACCCTCTCGTCGAAATCTCCGGGTACGGTCACACCATGCAGCGGATCGGCACCGACACCTTCCGCGACTCCTTCGGCTTCGCCAGCCCTGACGGCGACAATGTGCTCGCTGCTTTCGTTGCCCTTGACCTTTGCTGATGAAGGAGTGGAAAGACCGCCACCGCCCATGGACTGCATCGGGAAGGAGTTTTCCGGGAAGCCATTTTCGTCGCCGGAGACGGCTCCATCATGGTCATGAGGCTCATCCCAAGGCGTGATACTGGAAGAAGTCGCAGTGGTGATGCTGATGCTCCGACTTAGGCTCGGTCTGGCGACCAGTGTGGTTGCCGGGCCAAAAATGGCGTCTAAGCGTTTGTATATTGGAAATTCGATGTTAATGGGATAGGAAGCTGTGCTCGAATGGATGAGGCTGATGAAGATGCTCAAACCGACGCGGAACATCTCAGTGCGAGCGCGGCGGAAGTCGGACGTAGATTTGCAGGTCTCATGGAAGACCCTCTGGCAAGCTTTGTTGAACGCAAGGACTTTGGTTAGAAAAATGATGTTCTCGCCATTCAATTCCATACAGGACGCATAGACTTGGAGGCCATCATAGTTCCCTGCTAAGCATTCGTCTAAGGATTCCATTGGATACATTCTACCTCGTTTCGAGACGGTTGACCGAGTCTTCAGTGATCCAGAGGCGGTAGAGTCATCGTGGGAATTGAGGCGTTTTGCGTCGAATTCAGCGAGAGCGCGGACTGTTTCGCGAGCGGCGCGCCTGTGCTTCCAGATCTGGTATATGGGAAAGCCTAGACCAACAATTTCCATAGTATAAATGCCGGGTACGAACCTTGGGGAGGAGAAATCAGACATGCCCTAGGGTTTCAGAGGAGTGGGACATCGCTTACCACATAGCGGGAAGCCAATATTTGTTGACGACACCGAAGCTGTCGGTGTATACTGCTGCGAGCCATAGTGGTGTTCCTGGAAGCCTGTCAAGATCAGCGGCTGCTCATGAGCTGATGGAAAAGCACCTTACCCAGCGACAATGGCAAGGATTGTCTGGAGTCGCCAGTGGTAGATGTCTCGAATCAAGCGGATTTTATAGAGCAGGTACGGAGCGAAAATCCAATTATATGAAAATTGCCAAATCACAGACGGCGCCCTGTGAGGACGTCAGAATATGATACCACAGTGATTGTATAGTCGGCAGAGCTACCATTCCCAACCACGTCGGCATAAACCGGGAGACTTGTGCTGCGACACTACCCCGTAATGATTGAACTTTCGAGAGATATTATAGATAACGAAAGAGACAATGAACTACATTACAACACGTTAGTGCATCAGATACAGCGGTCAAGGTCTCGGTGCTTACTTGGACGATGATTGCAACCAGGATGTAGCCCTGATATTTGCCTTCCTCGCTGTTGTTCTTCCACCAAAGCTTGAGGCGCAAAAGCCAATATCTAGGACCACCTATTCCACGCCCAGACTTTGGCAGCAAAGGCCTGTAGTGCTCAGTGTTGACAGTAAGCTGAGCCTGCTGACGACTGACAATAAGCAGCTGTTGGTTCTGAGCCTGGAACAAGCCAATGCCGATGGGCAGGTAGAGATTCATGCACCAAAACTCCACCTGACAGGGGAACGCGCCATTGAGGGTGTAAACGACCATAACCATGAAGGCAAAGACATGTAGAGTGAGGAGGGACAGTAGCAGGAGCGGGACATTCCTCATCTTGACGACGGGATGGCGCCGGTAGAGCCAGAGGAAGATGCATGCGGTGTAGAAGACGATGGAGTAGACGACGCCGACGACGATGTTAGATATGCCATAGCCATCGAGGTTTTCAGGGCCGAAGTTGAAACCGCCAGGGTTGAGGTAGCGGACCATCCTGCTGAGGATCTTCCTGTCGTAAAAAGTGACACCACGGGACGAGAAGATGAAGGTCAAGACTGCAGTCGGAGATGTGAACGCATGGGCAAGGGCTTGCACTGACGCAAGCCAGACGTGGAGGATGAAAGCCGTATGCTTGCTTATCGAGGCAACAGAAGAAGTGGAGGAAGAGATAAGTAGAATAGAGTTGAATTCTGGATTGATTGAAGATGCTTGCTGAAGACTACTGCTAGCGGGACTCGGCAACAGTCTAGTAGTAGAAGTAAATGGAGGCAAAGTAAAGTAGTTTAATGGAACTGGAAATGTCTAATAGTTTTGAGACAAAGCGTGATTCGCTTCTCTTACTCAACTGCAGTGGTGTGAGAGCTTGAGGGCAACGATGTGCTATCGATTGTGATTAGCATTTGTTGTGGAGGAGATGAATAGGCAGCATGGTCACGGGTGGGAGATTGAACAGATCCCAGCATCTTGCTCGCACGCGGGCCAATATAATAGCAATGCAGATATGTGGTGCAGTCTCAGCTTCGAGTTTCAAAGGTGCAGCCCCACAAGCCAGGTACCAGACCGCGCGGGATCGATCTTACTCCATTCGATGTTAGCATGACGCACATGCCTCCACGTTTTTTATGAAGAACGGTGGGAGGCTTGTTCGTTGGCTTGGTGGGCGCATCTCTTTACTCTATTTTAGAGGGTCTGGCGCAACTCCTTATGGGATGTCGAAAGATTTTGAAGCGAAGCGGGGAAGAAAGGAGCGCAGCGAGTTCATTGGACAAAGTTATGCCACTACTCCCACGCCGCGGCACTTGAGATAGCCCGTCGCCAAGCTTTCTGCAGGCTAGGCTTGCCATGCTTTTCTCTTAAGCCTTCTATCCCGTCTCTATCGATGCCGGATGCACTATTCATTAGCAAAAACACTAACGACCGGTAGCAACCTTGGGTGCTTGGGAAGCCGGCACTTTGACGGATGGCGACTTCTCAGCGTCGGGCAATTTTGTCTCCTCGATGCTATGAAAGGCCAGCTTTGCAAGCTATCACAACACCAAAACACCGTGCAGAGACAGTCCTATACTATCGCAGACCAGAGATCCAAACCTCGCCACTTAGCGCTCTGAGGTACGATTATTCTTCAGTGCTTCCACTATTCACATTCTAGGGATGCTTGCGAACTGGCCTCAGGGTCCCTTGGTGACTACCAACCAGGGCCTGCACCTTATGGCCCTTGAGCCAATTCCAGCCCCTGATCCCTCTCGAGAGAGACAAATCGACAGATAACACACATTGTTGACCCACACGTTACGTTTGCTTTTCATTCGGTACTTGAACCTCAACATTAGCCAGTCCATTGCCATGAATGCTAGAAGGCAAGTTTTGGTGCCACCCGTGTTGCTAAGTACGTTCTATCGGACGGTGGGCGATGCATGATGAGATTGACCTGATTTCGAGCACCAGGGTAGACAAGTCATACGGCGATAGCAAATCCCCAGCGTGTTCTGCGCCACAGTCATATAGTAGAGAGCAAGAACTTTGGGCATCTTCTACCGATGTAGGAGACGTCTCCAAACCCTGGAATCCAATGATCAACATGATCGAGTCCAATCTATTCCTCTCGTGGCAACACCAAAGTAGCAATAACTTGTGAGAACGGGATCTCAAGTGAACTCAAACCGAGCCGGATCGTGATGCTGCAAGGTACCTCGGTTCTCGGGACCCTAGTGCCTCGTTAAACCTTGAGGGCTTTGACTAAAACTCAGAGCTGTTGATGTCAAGAGATCGGAGTTAATGTAGCATACGGCATGCGAATATCAAAGATTGCCGATTCCTCATCTGAGTCTAAATCTAGTATATCGCCATGTCGTAGGCTTTATGTGGGGATTACGACGGCAAACATAACATCGAATGGTTTTAGGAAGGACCTGGTACTATTAGGGGTTTCCCGGATGAATTGCCTGTTCCGCTCGCGCTCTGCTAGCAAAACGGAGGGCTTGGTGAACATGTTTGTTGTTTTCCAAGTATATCTCACAATCAATATCGGCTTCCCAACCGCTACTCTGAGTCGGTAGACTCCCTCAGGCATTGAAAATAACGTTATTGAAACACATTTTGGGCTTCTAACTCAGTTGCCTTTCTTCCCACTATTCCTCTGTTGCTTCGCCAATGCTCTCCTTCGGATATTACCATGCATCCACCCGTTGTATACCAAGAGCAACTTGGTCCCCGGTCCCACAAAAGCCGCGATAGCCCACTGCGTCACCGCATGGCTCCAATACGGCGTGCTCGTATAAGTCCATCCCTGGGCTCCACCGGTCCTCCCCAATTTACCGAGTACACTCTTCACAAAGGCTCTGGGGGTCGGCACGAGCATTGAGGATTTCCTTATCTTAGACATGGCTGATGTGACGAGGTAGGACTGGACGATTTCTACGCTGATGTTGTAAGGGGCCAATTCACTACCAAGGGCCGTGGACCACTGTTGGAGGAAGGCTTTGCTGCCGCTGTAGGTGGCCAGTAGGGGTGTGGGATAGAGGCCGGCGAAAGAGCCCATGGTGAGAATCAGACCGCGTCTTCTCTGGACCATTCCCGCCGCTACCAGCTGCGTCACACGTAACGTAGCCGTGCAATTGATCGTGATAATGTTCTCCATCTCTTCCTGTGTTGTTTGCGTAAATGGTACCGGGATACTATGGCTCATTCCAACATTGTTGATCAAGATGGCAATATCCAGTCCATCGACCAATGCCTTCAATTTGGCATAATCCTCGTCATCGTTGGCGCCAAAATCCATGGCAAGCGTCTTCGTTTGAGTATTATATTTCGACTTGATCTCAGCAGCCAGGGCATCAAGTTTGGACGCAGTGCGGGAGACGAGGAGAGTGGAAAAGCCGGCACGAGAGAGTTGAAGGGCATATTCTTTCCCAATGCCATCGGAGGCTCCGGTCACGAGGGCCCAGGTCTTGGAGGGCTGACCGAACGTACGAAGCTGAGATGTGTGTTAGCGATTGACGTGGCGACCAAGTATAGAGATCTGGCATACGGATTTTCCGGGCAGAACGAACAGACTCAGCATGAGCCGCATGAATTGAATAGTATACAGGGCTATGGCGAAGAAGCCGGTCACAGTGCAGGTGACCAATAAGGCGTGTAACACTTTGTGATCAAAAGACTCCTGTACACCTGTCGCTTGGTCCATCTTCTTTCCGTAGAAGTAGCCCAGGTCATCAAGACTGGGAGCCATGTTGAGGTAAGGAGGCTGTAATTGCTGCAGAGCTCGCTTTAGGGTTGCGGCTTGGCCAATCTCCCTGAGAACATCTTCAACCTCGCGAAGAACGTGTGACTTTGCGGCCGATCACAGCACCGTTGACCCATATCTAATATATGTGCAGGCAATAGAGGCGGACAATGGCGTCGTTCCTCCCTCAGCATGATGGCTTGTTGCCTTACTGGCTGCTGCTGGTAATTTGTCCCCACGCCCTTCCATGGGATCCTGTCGCTGACATAGATCAGATCTCAGTGACCTCTGCCGGAAACACAGTCCAAGCCTTCCTAACACCCAAAAACACCCGTCAGGTCTACGCAAAATCAGGTCAAGAGCTCACAGCCCTCTCGTCAAGGATTTTCGGTACATATACGTTCGTCTCGGCTGTGATCCGCTTCTACGCTGCCTACAATATCTCCACCCCTCAGTTCTACCAGCTCGCCATATGGACGTATCTGATAGCATGGTGTCACTTCTTCAGTGAGTGGCTGGTCTTCGGAACTGCCGCTTGGGGGAAAGGATTGGCAGGGCCTGTATTCGTGTCCACGATGAGTCTGGTGTGGATGTTCAGTCAATGGGGGTATTACGTGCAATAGGAGAATATAAGATAGCTTTGCCACTCGGATGGTGGTAATAAGAACTTGTAAGGGACAAACGCCGGTCGCCGAATACTGCTCGAGCCAGGCTTCTTACAGTCGGTAGGGTGGACAAGGGCTCTGGCACAGCTGTACAAGCGGACGACCAACACGTCCTGGAGGCTACTGTAATCTCGTGCGGTACAGCTCTCCTCCACACTGTCGAAGTCGCGCCGCAGCTTGCTCTGGTGTGATATCTCTTTGCGGCTCAGCCATTAATTCATACCTGGGAGAGTCAGTCAATTATAGCAATGAAAGCCGCATCAATCCACACTCACCCAACCAAGAACTTTCTCACAGTCGCGCTTCTCAGCAACGGTGGATAGAAGTGTATGTGGAAATGGCTCGCTTCAATCTCGGTTTGCGTTCCCTCTAAAGGTGCTTGATGAAGACCCATACTGTACGGGAAGTGTGTTTCAAAAAGATTGTCATATCGTCGAGTCACATCCGCAATAGCTTCAGCTAGGTCCCCTCTTTCCTTATCATCAAAGTCTACGAGCGCTCTCTTATGTTGTCTTGCCACAATCATAACTTCGAACGGCCAGACTGCCCACCATGGGCATACTGTCACAAAAGTATTATTCTTGAAAACCATTCGTTCCTCTTTCTCGACTTCTAACGTCGCATAATCTTCCAGAAGATTTGCACCTCCTTGCTCGCGCCGATACTTTATCAGCTGCTCTTGCTCAGCTGCAGGTTCTTCAGGTAGCCCAGTGGTGGTCCAAATCTGGCCGTGGGGATGGGGATTAGAACATCCCATCGCCGCCCCCTTGTTCTCGAAAATTTGCATGTACCGATATTGTGCATCCGGCCGCGACAAACGAGTCTGGTGACTGGCTGGGGGTAGCCTTGTGGGCCCCGCTGCATGAGCCAGAGGTGAATTTGGAGAGATATGGGCAGTGTACAATTGCGTCCAGGTACTGATTACGAGGACAATTTCTGGTGGTTTGAGATCGGCGAGCGTGAGGTTGTGCATGGGTGAGAAGGTCACGACATAGCATTTCCCAGTGACAGGTTCGGCTTTCAGTAGCATCGAGGAGAGGCCTGCACTGGTCAGGAAATTCTCATTCCCTGTAATCTCGCTATTAACGTACTCCCGTTCTGATCAGCTTGCTTGTATTCTGCTTGCTCCTCTTTCACCGCGCTGTAATCGTTGACGAAGATGAATGTGCTTTCGTATTTTGGGTTGATGTCGCCTTGAGCGCGTTTGTTTCCTGGACAGAGGTAGCATGATGGATCGTAGTCTGGTAAAGTAGTCTGGGATGCTGCTTCCTGTTGGCCTCTATCATATTAATTGAGGATGTAGAATGCCGGGGGCTATGGAAAGCGGACACCTACTGCCACGGCCGTTTCGTCCGATGGGGGGAAACGAGGATCCAGCTTCCTCGCAAGGGATTATATCTTCGATGGCTTATGTCGTCTAGTATGGCATCAGGCATCTTGTCAATTCTGTTCAAAGAATGTCAACAAGTAATCGTAATTCACGGCTGTGCCCATAGAATTGATGCGATAGTGGGGTAGTATGCAACGTCATGCTACATGCAATATCACCTACTCTAGTGTCGGAGATAAAAGACGATCGCGAATGGAAGATCCCTTTACTCCGTACACAAGAGAATGTACGTCTTGCTTGTTGCAAGACCAAGAGGCGCCAATGGATGGGTGAAGACATGGATACGAACCGTTGATCTATGCGTAGCTGAATGGCATCTCTGCTCGAATTGCGTATCGCTAGAAAAGATATGGGTGGAGGGCAGAAAACCCAACTCTTTGACCTCCCAAACGAAGTCAGTGATTTCCCTACCGGACAGATAGTAATAGCTCTAGAGATGCTGACGGTGGAAAGGTTCTGGTTCATATCTTGGACCAATCTCAAACCCAACCATTGTTGCAATACAGAGCTGTCAGCCACCGATTTCAAAACTTGATTATTCGTATCGTTCACGGCCGGCTTCTCCGCGCAGCATCGCTCCAAGATCGCAAGCTTATCCTGGAATGCTATCATCCATCTGCGCAATACACAGAGCCCTATTTGTACTGCGATTATCTCGGCACGCCTGGATTGAGTGACGATATTGAAGGACAGGGTTCGATATATGAAATTGCTGACCATTCCGCAAGCGAAGGGACTCTTCAAAAGCTGTACTCGCACTTTCGGCCGACTCGCAAGGATCCAGACCCGTCCATCGTTCGCTCACATCCAGCAGGCGATATTCCTGGATCGAGAACAAGCGAGGCAGCGGAATCGAGAAGGCAGACAAGAGAAGCTGAAGTAGTCAGGCAAAACGTAAGCTTGGAAGCTCATGAGCTTTTCTCTCAGCTTTGTTTCAGCGCAGGTCTGGTGCAGCTTGGGCCCCGAAGAGGAGTTTTTCTAAGTAATGTCGACGCTGTTGAGAAGAAGACACTTAGGATATGGCGGCATTGGCTAGCTGAAATGGCCAACTGTGCAGAGGGCGAAGCTGTAGGAACTTCATTTGCCTCCGAATCTCAATCTGTCAAAGGCTCTAGGAATAAAGATGGCTATCCAGACCAGTTGATTTGGGTTGACCAGAATAAGATTGCTGGGTTGAAGGTACGGGTGAAAGAGAAACAGTGGCGGAGAGACACTCCAATCCTGATCCTCAAAGACGAGGATCAGGCTGTCAGCTACTCGCTGGAATTGAAAGGTCGGTGCTCAACGTTCCACACTTCTCTTGCAAATGTCCTGTGCCACTGGCAGCGATACTTACTATGAGCAGAGTTGGTAATCAGCACCACTCATCTGATGCTTGCTGTTGAGCGATCTCTCCACGAGACATCCGATTCTGGGCGGGCCATGATCTTCGGTTCGTTTGCAAACGCGCAAGATGGCCAGCAACCGGAGGACAATACCACGAGCTAGAGCGGTACAAGATACTTGAAATCATGTATATTGAGCGGTCTGGGTTGCAGACTTCAGCAAATATCCTTGTTCTGCTTTGAACACAGTATTGTGACCAGTCCTACAATACTTGCAATTGATATGGCTCGTCAAGGGCTTATGGAGCTTGTAGATACACCAGTCAAGTAGTGGTGACCACATACCATTGTCTCCCATAGCAGAATGGGAGGCTGGGAGAAAGTTGCATCTTCGTGGCGAGAGTGTTCGGTGAAAATTCATGCCGCGATATCTGAGCCCTTGGAATGCAACACTGTCAGCAAATTGGGATTGACATTGCTGCTCGTTCATATCTTCTCAGGTAGAGCGCAAGGCTGAAGTGTCGACGGCACATCATATCATGCCTCCAACAAGCCTTGATACTTCGCTTTTGTCGACCATTTGATCAGCCAAAGAGCCCCCAGGACCAACGAGGGCTTTCATAACGCTCCCGCGATTGACTTCCTTCTCTTCTGTCCTCATCCTCCCAATGACGTCCTGAATAGCTGTGGTGATATCTGCCTCCCCCATGCTGTTACTGTCCTTAACGTACTCTTCCAATACAGCGATCTGAGCAATTTCCCGTGCTCTCAAATCCTCACGCTTTGCGGTTCGGAACTCATCTGCCGCAGCCTCGGAGGTTTTCACGCTTTTGCGTATGATAGCCAGTATTTGCGAATCCGTGTTTACAGGTTTTGAGCTCTTCGCGGCATTCGTGACTTCTGAGATGAGACCCCTTAATACGTCAAGTCTATCCAGCGCGCTTATTGTTAGTTGATAGCTAATCGACTCAATATGTCACTTCCATGGCACCTCACTTACCTAGAGCTGTCCTTTGCCTTCATAGCCACCTTCAAGTCGTTTCGAACTTGCAGCAGCAGCGCCGGAGAAGCTGGTGTTGAAGCCGTTGCAGAATAGGCACAACGTAGGCACAGCCCAATTGACCGTGTAGTCGTTCTTCGTGCAGTGAACATTGCGGGGCTGATAAACTGCACTGGTCGGGAACAAGCAGGGAGAGTTGATTCTTCAAAAGCAGCAGGCCGGAGATAAGGTAAGAAATGTCAATGAGCGGTTCCTGACTAAAATTTAGCGCTCTCCAGCCCTATCAATTGTCGGTTCGAGGTTCTCTTTACGCTTGTCACTTTCTCGGCAGTGTTGACTTGGTTGAATGTAAGAGTGCTTTACGCGTTTTATGACATCGTCTTCGGCTTTCTAATTTTCATGGCCCTGGATGAAGGTATCATAACATCCATCGCGACATTGGAGAGCTCTGCGAGCGTTGCTGGGGGACGGAAGAACAGTGCAGCAAAACCCTTGAAGCATGAGCATGTCCGGGGTGCCTCCTCAAACGCCACAACGTCCACTCCCTGGCGCTTACACAGCAACGCCTGCTCCCAATCTTGACTATCAGTCTGGTTTTACCAGTCAAACAATCTCTCGGCCTGGCGCAGCGCAGCAGCAAAACGGACCGCAAGGCCAGACACAGGCGGTAACCCAGCAGAGACAACAAAATGGGCAGCTAGCCGGGAGGCCTCCTGCGGAGGAGTTGAAACCTATAGAACGGGCATCAAGAACGGTAAATCTAACATTGGAGCAAGAATCCCGGTACCCAGCGCTCGATACCTACGTTAGCCGTGAGTCCTAGATCGCCCTACATCATTGGCAAACTGACGATTTCACAGAGGTGTCTTCTTCAGATTATGACATCTCCTCCCAGCCAGCATGGGCGCCGTTTCAGAAGGTCAAGTCTTACAATATACCGGACGCAGTGTTCGCCCAGCTCAACAATGCGAAGCTATCTACCAAGATGGGTCTCTTCGCGGACCTAAACCATGCTTGGGTGTCGATCGATAATGCTTTCTACCTCTGGGACTATACTTACCCCAACCCTGAGCTGATTGGCTTTGAGCAGCAGCAGGCCCATAATATAACAGCCGTGCAATTGGTCACCCCAAGGTCCGGCGTCTTCCTCCCAACAATCAATCGCCTTCTTGTCATCGCAACGACGGCAGACATAATATTGGTTGGAGTAGCATCGCAGGCCGCGCCTGGCGGTGGACAATCTGTCAATCTCTTCTCGACCAGCCTATCAGTACCGATCAAGGGAATGAGTGTAGACGTTATTGAAGGCTCAGCCGCCACAGGAAGAATATTCTTCTCGGACTATGGCAACGACGATGTGTACGAGCTCACCTATCAGCAAGAAGAAAGATGGTTTCAAAACCGCTGCGCAAAGATTAACCATACGGGCAAGAGTATCGCTGCTTTCAGCCCAGTTCCCCTCCTCAGCTTTGGCCAGAAAAAACAGCCCGAGCGCATCATCCAAATGGACGCGGACGATACTAGAAGTCTTCTATACACGCTCTCTTCAAAATCGACCATACGAGTCTTTCACATGAAACCAAATAACGGCCTTGTGCTATTGATTACGAAGACTTTGGCACAGACGCTGGTCGACATCAGGCACACTCCTAGTTCTAACTCCGAACTCCTAAGTTCTAGTGTCCCAATAGTCTCGATTACGCCGATTTCGTCCCAAGAATCAGAGAGATTCCATCTGATGGCGACAACATCCACCGGTTGTCGAATATTCATGAGCGCCACGTCAGGTCCTACGACCATGATGATGAATACGTCAAATGCACCGACCAGCATGCAGGTCCAATTCGTCAAATTTCCCCCAATAGACCCCTCTAGGCCATCAGCGAACCAGCAAAACACGAACCAAATGTCTGTTTGGGGTAACACTCCTAGTAGTCAAGGCACGAATTCGACATCCAGAGCCTTAGTTGGAACGCGCTCGGCCGTGAGATATGCTCCGGGATACTTTTTCTGCTTGGTCAAGATAGACGAGGCTACTGACTCCCTGTTCATTTCTGCATCTGACACTGGCCGTATTGCCCGGTCTCGGGAAAATCCAAACCTGCCGAAATACCCTGAACTTGGCCTCTGGTCTCGCCTAGGGGGTAAAGCTGAAGACATTGGACTTGTGTCGCCTTTGAAATCTGCATCAAAGTCACCAACGGGTTTCGGAAATGAGCTTGCAATTCAGTTCGATAGCCCCACCATTGAAGTCGCGTTTTTAACAAATACTGGAGTTCACACATATAGAAGGAGGAGACTCGTGGACATGTTTGCGTCAGCAATCAAAGCCGGAGGCGGCGACGAGGGTCTCGAGGGCCAGATAAACAAGTTTCTCCGCTGGTATGGGCCTAGTGAGACGGCATCGACTGCATTGGCAGTTGCATGTGGTCAAGGTCTGGATGTCACATCCGAGTCTCGTGTCGCCAGAATCACAGATCCGGTCGTTCTTAAATTTGCTCGAAAGGCCTTCATTGAACATGGCGGCAAGCCAAATGTGAACGAAAACCAGATGATGGATCAATCTGTACCATCCATTGAAAGTGTGCGCCCCTCGCCGCGCCATGAGGGCCTGGCGCTATACATTGCAAGACTTGTGCGCTCAATATGGAAAGCAGCCATTATGGTACAGAGTCTGTCACCTGTAAGTGGTCTGTCCATCTTGTCAGCCGTCAGCATGAGTAAGCTGCAAGAGATCTCTCAGGATCTTGTCACGCTCAAGGAATTCTTGAAGTCAAATAGAAGCTTCATTGATGGTCTGGCAGGGCCTGATGCGCTTGGTCGGGCATCGACAAAGCAAGAGGAACTGGCGCTTCAAGCCGAGCACCGAGCGCTGCACTCGCTTGTCGTACTCATTGAGAATATGATTGAAGGCATTGCATTCGTGCAGGTTTTGTTCGATGAACAGATTGCAGAGATCATGAAAATACTCTCGAACGAGATACAGCAACAAGTTCTGAGATTGACTTACGAAGGTCTTTTTACTACAATCTCAGGCAAGGACTTGGCGAAAGAATTGGTTAAGGCCATAGTGAGTCGGAACATCGCCAACGGTTCGAATGTCGAGACTGTGGCGGAAGCCTTGCGGAGACGGTGTGGTAGCTTCTGCAGTGCTGACGATGTCATCGTTTTCAAAGCTCAGGAAATGTTGAAAAGGTCTTCTGAGGCGGGAGGCGAGTCCGAGTCCGGGCGAAATCTGCTGAACGAGAGCTTAAGGCTGTACAAGCAAGTTGCAAGTAGCCTTACAATGGACCAGCTGCAGTGGGCGGCCCAAAGTTTCACAAATATGCAATTCTATGCTGGTGCTATCCAATTAGCCCTCGACGTAGCCCAAGAACAAGATCGGGGCAATCGAGCGCTGACCTGGATACAAGAGGGTCGACCAGAACAGGTACGTTTTGACAGCTCATGAGAGTAGGACCGCGCTCATCATAGACAGGATCCACGTGCAAGGGTATTCGATCGCCGAAAACAATGTTATAACCTCATACATGGAGTCATTACCAATTTGGAACAGGCTTCGAGTCAAGCTCCCAGCATGGTTGACGGTCAATACACGCTAGCGGCCAGACGGATAAAAGAAGCATACGAAGTTATTGATACTTCGGAAGACGAAGCTTTCCAGACCGATCTGTATGATTGGTATGTCTCTCAGGGAAGAACGGACCGCTTGCTTGAAATCCAGTCTCCATATATCGTGACCTATCTGGAACGGAAAGCAACAAACGACATCGCCCACGCCGATTTGCTTTGGAGGTATCATAGCCAAAACGGTCACAACCACGAAGCAGCCATGGTCCAACTAGAGTTAGCTCGAAGTCAGTTTCCTTTATCGTTGGACCGAAGGATTGAATATCTGGGTCGAGCCAAAGCGAATGCGTCGACAAACTCGCCGGGCATTGCGAGACATACAAGATACAAGCTACTTCGTGAGGTTTCGGATTTGTTGGACATCGCCAACATTCAAAGTGACATACTGCAACGGTTGCGAGATGACAAGAGGATCTCTGCAGATCGACGACCCGATGTCTTGGCCGAGCTTAACGGCTCCATGCTCCCTTTCAGCCTTGTAGGTTCGACTGCTTCTATTTGATGACACCGCTAACGGGTCGTGCTAGCTTTATAACCAATACGCTGATCAAGCGGGCTACTTCGACCTCTGCCTGCTCATCTACCAAGCGGCCGATCACCGGAATCCTACGGATATCCAGGCCACATGGCAGAACTTACTGGAGCGGACACACCAAGACACCGTAAGCAGTGGCCAGCCTCAGCCATGGGAAGCTGTCAGTGAGAAAGTACGCACATTAGGTGCACGTCTCAACCTCTCGGAAACGATGTTTCCTGTATCCGTCATGGTGGAGATTCTCGAATGCTACACCGTCAAATGTCAGAACGGCGTTGGGCCTGAAACCTGGGTCATGGACAGCCTCATTGACATAGGGGTGCCGTTTGAGTCATTATTCTCCGCGCTCGAAGGCTTGTTCTATCGTGACGAAGTGCCTCTGCAAGGCAGGAATCGAAGACATATCGCAAACGAGATCCTCTATGTCGTCAGACTGTGGTTCCAGGACAGCAGTCGCGGAACAGGGAAGATTCTCGGCGGGGAGGACAATGCAGCGGCCATAAGCCAGGTTTTGCAGACGGTGCAACCGACGTTGGACGCGCAGAGAGGCGAGGAGTGTCAGATGCTGAGGATGAGGATCGAACATGTTCTGAGATGATATTTCGTTCGCTGCTAAAGAAAATCGAATTCGGCGATATACCAGGCTTCTGCGGCGTTTTCTTGGGTAGTGGTCGGATGAGGGCACATGTGAACGATATTGAGCGTGCATCTGGCGAAAGTCCCTTGTTGAAGCCTGTTCTGTAGAAAGAAACCCGTTGATGTGTTTTGAAGAAATCCAAGGTCATTCTCTAGACGACCGCTGCTCTCGGGAGAATTACCACCAACTTCAACCAACTTCAGCCCCACTCAGAAACCCCCATCACCCCCCATCCCTCTCCATCCCAGCTCCCTCATATCCACACAAGCCCCTCACCATCTCCAACCCCCCCCTCCTACCCATCCACCCATAATGCCCCTCTCCTCCTGGCACCCCACACTAAACAAGCTCTACCTACTCTTCTTCCTCATCCACATCCCCATCATGTTC
>JAABUL010000992.1_pt1 | contig 57343 bp, 96 predicted proteins | sample 5559151 | NCBI WGS metagenome assembly JAABUL01 (sample SAMN10711876, study PRJNA513368) | rock metagenome | isolation source: Antarctica rocks | place: Antarctica: Victoria Land, Pudding Butte sud
CGGCGCCAACAGCATCGGCGGCAGCGGCGGCTTTAGCAGAGGCACCAGCCGGCCCTCTACCGCAGCGGCCGGGTTTGCGAGCCCAGCCGCACACCGAAGCGTGTCGTTCCCGGCTGACACCGTCACAATCGGTTTGCTGCCACGACCGGCATCCATCGGCGGCCCAGCGCAGGCTGCGAGAGAAGCTACCGTGCAGCGCTTGCAGCCGGCGCATGCACAGCCGAGCCAAGGAGAGCCGGGCTATGTTCCGCGGATTGTGTCGGCCTGGGGAGCTGGGGACAGTCTGCCGGCGGCCTGCGAGACGACGCCGCCACAGCAGCAGCAGCAGCAGCAGCAGCAGCAGCAGCAGCAGCATGCTGAAACTTCAGGTGGGGAGTCTTTCCTATCAGCGCTGCCGGCTCCTCTGCAAGGCCGCGAAAAGCAGGGGCGGATGCAGCTGCACAGCCCGCCGCTGCGGCAGCTGTGGCAGCCGCAGGACCTGCTCAGCAACGCCAGCGCCCGCAGCAATGCAAGCCTGCTGCAGGCACAGGACGCCCAGCAGCCGGCGCTGCAGGGGCAGCAGCGGTTGCAGAACATAGGCGAGGATAGTATTTCAACGTTTACGCAGCTGGCGCGCCCGGATACTGCTCAGGCGGCGGGCAGCCGCGATGACTGGCCCGCGGCCAATGAAAGAGGCCTGCACATCAATACGACTCACTATCACGGCGCTGTGAGCCATGCTGCCGACAGCCTGCTGCCTTTCAGCTCTCCTGGTGCCTTCAGTCACGCATCAGCCCAGCACAGTCCCCAGCTTCAGCAGCCTGCAGAGTGCAACCGGATGGCGCATCATGATGGCTCACGCATCAACATGGTGCACCCTGTGGGCTCACCTTCGACGCCGCGCTTTTGGCGGCAGTTCGGCGGCAGCAGCATTGGCGGAGCCGGCGGCAGTGCTGAGCTATCCCAGCAGTGGCAGCCACAGCTTCGGCAACAGCAAGAAGCAGAGACGCCGCGGCAGGAAACCCGATCCCGTAGCAGCGAGCCGCACCCGCCATGGCGCGAGCATGTGCAATGTGCGCATGGCGATGCAGGCGCGCCTGGAGGACGCGCCCGGCTGCACACAGCACGACCTGCGCCTGCCCACGAGGCTGCAGATCGTTGGCCTCGTGCAGCGCCACCAGCGGCGGACCCGTGCAGCCCGCAATGGCCTGGCACCAGCCAAAGTGCACGGCAGCTGCCGGCAGCGGATGGGCCGCCAAGGAAAGAGCATCAGGGGGCATTGCCTTGGCGGTGGCCTGTGGTGTCAGGAATGTACCCTGACAGCATCCTGGCAGACAGCGTCGCGACCGGCAGCATAATCGGACAGTCGTCGGTCACGGGAGACAACGTCGCGGCGCGCAGCCTGCCGCCGCCGTCGCCGGCGCAGCACCGGCTGGGCCTGCAGCAGCGGCGCGCAGCTGCCGATGAGGATCCGCAGGAGCAGCAGCAGCCGCTGATGTCTGGCTGGCTGTGGAAGGCGCGCCGACGTGGCAGCCGCCGCTCCTGGCGCCGCAAATGGGTGTGCTCCCTAATTAGGCTGTGTTCTGACAGAGGCAATATGTAAAGTCAGAGAGCTCCCATGTGTTCAGGTCATGCAGAAATCCAGGGTGAATCTTTCCACTTTAGTAGCTTCGTATGTGCACGGCAGGCATATCTGCTGGAGGACAGGCTGTGCTTTGCGCCAGATGGTGGAGCCAGCGGCGGCAGCGGCGGCGCCGTCACAAAGTACATTCCTTTGGATCGCATCCCAGTGCGCGGGATGTCGCGTGGCTACCTACCGAGCCCAGGCATCGCGCCTGTTGACCCAAGGTAGTGATGACACTTTGGGGACACAGTCTCGTCTGCATGTGCACCTGCCGCCATGCCATGATGCTGCTCCGAGCATGGCTGAGAGTCATATGAACCATCTGCATGCGCGTGGCATGACTCGCGCTTTTCAGCGATGTGGTCACCTCCTTGCAGCTTGCAACGTTTCTTGACTGGCTGCTTGCTGTGCAGACTGCTGGAGCGGGACACCCCAGGCAAGCAGAGAGCCGGCGTTTTCAGCGTCCAGTGCGGCGTGCGCACCCTGTTCCTACGAGCACCGTCCACTGCAGAGGCCCAGGTGCGATGCACTCTGCGGCAGCTCCCTGGCATGTCATTTCCTGGAAGAATGCCTGGTCATCCCGGGTTTCTTGCACAGTCAGTTGGCTGCAAGCATAATGCCTTCTCTGCAAACTGTAGGAGTGGATTGAGCGCATCACCGAGGCATGGGTGCACTGTGGCAGCACTGCCGGGGGCGGCAGTGTCTCGCGCCCTGGCACCTCGCAGCAGCTGCAGCATCTGCCATCCAGCAGTCCATCGCCAAACGTGCGCCATGCTGCAGGGGATCCGCGGCCGCCGCTGGCGGCTCTGGCACAGCGGGGATCCCATCACGATGCTGAGCCCTGGAGGTCGGAACACATGCCAATGCGTTGCTGCAGTCTGCAGTAGTCGACTGATCAAGCCATGCTTCAAGATGCAGTGCTGCAAGCGTCAGCACACATGTTACGTCATCTGCGGGCGTCTTGGTTGAATTATCGTTTGCTTGTGTAGCAGAGGAATCATCGAAAAATTGTTTGCCTGCACAGACACCTGAGCGGGCCAGCGTGTCACGCGGCCAGCCTGCAGGCGCAGCTGTCAGCGCGACTCCACCCACTGGAGCCGGCCGAGCGGCCATTGCCCTCGGATGCCCCCATGCAGCGGCAGCACGAGCTGCAGCCGCCATTGCGGCAGCAGCAGCATGAGCTGGCGAGGCATGATAACATTCAGCTTTCGCCGCCGCCGCTCCCGCCGACGCACCAGCGGGAACGGCAGCAGCCCCAGCGCAATCCTGCTGCGGCTGAGTGCCAGCACTCCACCCAGATCCAGCCGCACGAGCGGCAGCACCCACATCAGCTGCAGGAATACAGGGTGGCATTGTACACTGGCGGTGACAGAGACAGCAGCACGCCTGCACCTGTGCACGTGACGCTGCACGGTGTTCGCGGCAGCGGCACCCGCCACATCCTCTCCAGCGAGGCCCTCGAGCATCACTCCAGCAGGTGGCTGATGGAGAAACTCAACTTTCCTCGAACTTATCGATAGCATCAATCTGCCAGCTCAAGAGACATGCACGATGCTTATGGCCCTGGCGAAGCCTTATTGAAAGAAGCGTTCCAAGTCCAGAAATATTCTATTTCCTGTACCGCAGGAGGCACCTCAGCCACTTCCTTCTTCTAGACCCCCCCCTGGGTGACCTGGCGGCCGTCACAATCGGCCTCGAGGAAGGCTGCAGCAGCAGCTGCGGCTGCGGCAGCTGCAGCGGCAGCGGCCCGGCTGCCTTGCACCTCGACAGAGTGGGAGTGACGGCGGCGGATGGCCGGCGGTGGGATTTCTTCTGCGATCAGTGGCTGGGCGCCGGTCATGGTGATGGACGCTCGGAACGCGTCCTGCCAGCCAGCAGGTGTGCATGCATCGTGTAAATTGGAACATTTACTGGAATGTGACATCTGAAGACGGCAAATCATGCTGTATGCTAAACAACATGCCATGCGTGTTTCCAGGCGTATTGTGTATGTGACTTCACGAGTCTTCAGCCGCAATCTGCTGATCAATGCAAAATTTCATGCTCACACATGATTTACTGATGCCTGCTCTCCTGCTCCTTTCCAGGCCACGAGCAACAGCGGTGCATGACGAACATGCCAGCTGTGCGCTGCCGCAGCCGCGGCACCGCGCTCTGCCCAGCCGCATGACGCAGACAAATGGCCAGCACAAAGAGTGCAGCAGCTCCTGCAACAGTCAGCGCAATGAGCGGACACATGGCGCAGCCGCCGCCTATCCTGCCGCTGACAGCGGTGCTCTCATGGGAGGCCGTGCAGCAGGCAGTGTCAGTGTGCATTGCCAGACGCCTTGCCATAGCGAGGTACAGACAGAGGAGCAGCCGGCGGCGCCGCAAGCAGCAGCAGCCAGAATTGATGAACAAAAGCCACAGCAACTGCCAGCAGAATCAAATGCTGCCAGGCCAGGTGACCGCCAAGCGGAAGGCTCACATGGGCAGTTGCCTGCACAAAGCAAATCTGCTGCGGCTGCCGCTGATGCCGCGAAGCCACAGCCGCAGCCAACGACTGCTGCTTCCAGCTACCTGTGGACCGGCGTGGTGGGCCCGGACCCACCAGCTCCACCGCAACAGGATGCGACGGCAGCACCGGCGGCAGCACCAGCAACGGCGGCGGCACCGGCGGGTGCACAGGCGGCATCCCAGCCCACACCGCCGCAGGCGAGCTACCGCGTCACGGTGTGGACCAGAGACGCCCGGGGCGCCGGCACGGAAGGCCGCCCGCGGCTGTGCGTGTTTGGCACCAATGGCGGCAGCACTGGGGAACAGCTGCTCGACAACGGCAGGTCGGCGTTCGAGCGAGGCGGAGTTGACGTGTGCCGTTTTGTTGCCGCCGACGTCGGCGCCATCGACCGCATTGTCCTGGCGCTGGACGACAGTTCGTCAGGTGATCCGAAATCTCTGTGGAAACTTGAGATTCAAGTGTGGCAACTTGTTGCCTCCGAGATTAGCGACATTCATCGAGTAGGGTGACAGTGCTGCAGGTTGGCGCCTTCTGTGCAACTCGTAGGATCTGTCAACAGTCGCTTCCACGCAATCCTGGGCATGATCGCATCGCCACTGCACAAGTGCTGGTCCTGCCATCCTGAAGTGTCCGTCTTTTGAGCATCAAAGGTTTCGACGACGCAGGGCAGCAGGGCGGCAGCTGGCAGGTGGAGAGGCTGGAGGTGCTCAACAGCTGCAGCGGCGAGGCGGCCACCTTTGCCCGCCCCGACTGGGTCGTGGGGTGAGCAAATACATTACATTTCTGTGATGGGCGCGCCAGTTTCTGCGAGTTCTGTAGTAATGCGCCAACTGACGAGAGCCAGGCATGAGCGACATTTTGGTGCAATATCAGAAAAGTGTCGATGTAATTGAATGTTTGTTTGCACAGGCCTGCTGCAGGCAGCACAGTGGAGTTTGTGCGGCGGGATGCCGCCGCAGCAAAGGCTCCGGCAGCGCAGCCCTCGCTCGAATATACTGGCGGGCATGCGCCGTTGCCTCCGGAGCCTGCCCCCCCGACTGTCCGTCTGGTGTGACTTTGCTGAACTTCACAAGATCCGCGCATCTCAACATTCAGTGCTGCGATGCAGCAACATGTGTTTAGTTTGAGCGTGTCTTTGTCATAATCTGTGAGCGTCGCCAGGCGACCATCACGGCGTCAGCCAAGCCATCAAATGATGGATTCCGTCGGACCTGCACCAGCAGTCCTGCACATGGCATCGCTTGCAACGCCTAGTATATCGTGTCAACGCCCCAGATATCAAGCTCTGCGAGGTGTAATATCACGTCAGCAGGGCAGGGCGTTTCAAAGGATTTGGGCTAGTGGAGCATCGGCTCTTGAGCCCAAATGATGGCGGGCATCATGTGCCGCAACATCTTTCTGGACGCAAGGCCTGTCGCGCCCTCACGTGCATGTCTGACACATCCTGCATGACTTGCATCCAGGTCGACAGGGCAACCCAGCCAAAGTATGGCGAACTGGTCCCTGAAGTGCTGCGCGGTGAACCTAAATCCCAAGGCTGCATCCCGCCAGACGCGCCGCTGCTGGACCTGCGGCGGCGGCCCTGTGGCGTTGAAGACGCCGCAGCCAACAGATACAGCGCATACGAACAGCAGCACGGCGGCGGGGGCGACTTTGAAGCGAGGGAGGCGGCTGACGCTGACCTGCGGAGCTCCACCGAAGGCGGCGAGGATGCAGAGGATGCAGAGGATGCAGAAGTGCAGCAGCTCCATGCTGCCTCAGAGCACCAGCCGGTACGGGGCGTCGCGAGCGGCGGCGCAAATGGCGGCGCTGCTGTGGACTACAAGATATCCTTCTTCACCAGCTGGCGGCTCGGCGCCGGCACAGCAGCGAAGGTGATGGCTGCCGCCCCTGCATCTGCCAACAGCATGGTTGGCTGCCGCCCCTGCATTTGCAAAACTGCTGCCAACTGTCTCCTTGTGTTTGCTTTCCTGTGAATTCTTGTCACCACGACAAACAGCAGAGGCATCATATCTTGACATCCAGGGGGCACCTGGCTGACGGCCAGCCTTCGAATGCGCACAGGTGTTTGTGGAGCTGATTGGACCCTCTGGCAGCACCGGCCCCATCTGGCTGCCACCAAACAGGCACGGCTTCCGCGCCGGCCGCGCAGCTGGCTTTGCGTTGCGGGGCCTCCCAGATGTGGGCCCTGTGCGGGAGCTGCGCGTCGGCAGCAATGGCAGCGGCGCCTTCCCCGGCTGGCACCTGCAGTGAGCGGTTTCTTGTATCGAGGTTGTAATCTGAAGGGTTCGTGAACTCCTCTCGGGTCGTGCGTGTCGGCTCGATCCGCTGGCGCAGGCGCCTCCCCGGCTGGCACCTGCAGTGAGCACTGCCGCTGTCGCACTCCCGCGGCATGTTTTCGTCTTACACGTGGGTTTGAACATTTCTCGAGTTCCATGGCGGCCTGCCCACATGCCATCAGACCTGTCAGTCTTTCGGGAAGTTTAAACCAAGCACTGCACTGCTGCTGCTTTAAAAGTTCTGCCCTGAAACGGCGCAATCGCCTTCTGTCGCAGGACTGTGGAGCTGCAGGACCTGGCGCATCCGGACGCGCCAGCGGTCGTGTTCCCCTGCTATTCCTGGATTGGCAAGACGTGCGGCTACGAGCGCATCCTCTGGGCCCGGCCAGATCGGTAGCCATGCGCATGCGCTCAGGCTGCAATCGGGAATTGTGAAGTAGGCAGTGCTGCGCATAATGCTCATCCGGAGGGTTTCTGGCCGGCGGGCTTTGGAAGTGCAAAAAACCAACGAACCGCTTTGGGCTCCGGCTTGAATTACCGCTGGAACGGCAGGTATCAAGCGTGTGTGCTTGGATCTCTCGAATTGTATCAATCTCTGGGTCAGTTCCTTTCCGGGCTTGAAGATGCCATGCGGCACATTGACAGCCTCGGAAGGAAGTAGGTTCCTGCCGCATGAAGCTCTGGCGGTGTCCTGTCTTCATGCGCTACCTGCTGTGCATATGTACATGTGATGTCTGATGTCGGCTGAACCCCGCAGAACATCTAGGCCATCATGTCCGATGGCTACATGTCCGTTGGATATGGCGCCTGCGCTGCCTGCGCTGCCATGATGCACGACTTGCTGCTAAAGCCCCATTGCCCCTGCCACGTTTGAGGTGCTTCAGGTTTGTCACATGCCGCTGACGGCGCTGGCGAGAGCCGGCACCATCCACGCTGCCGATACTGCCCCTGTCGCTGCTTCGTCGCTACGGCTGCTGACAGATGGCACCAACACCGTACGCGACCTTCTCGCCGTTCCCCAGGAGCGCATTAGGTTCCCGGCGATCGCAGCCATTTCAGTTGCGGCCGCTCTTCTCCAAGGCCTCCAGCGCATGCGCCGCCGACAGCGAGGTGCACCGCAGCACCGCTGCCTGGGAATGCACATGACCATGTTGAGATACTGCTGGCGCTGGAAAGCCGCATGACCACAGCAACCTGCACCTCTGCTCAGGACAGCAATTGCACACTCACCCCTGCGTGTTTCGGCGCTCATCACCCATAGTAACTCCTTGCAAGCGAAAGAACGTGACCGCACAAAAGTTGCTCAATTTTTGGCAAGCAACAGCTAAAGGATTCCTCGCCTGCAGCAGTGTGGCCAGGGCGGGCGCCTGCACGGCCATGCGCTCGAACTCGCGCCGCGGCAGTACCAGCAGCTGCGCCGGCGCGTGAACGCGCGCCAGGAACGAGCGCGGCCGCTGTACACAGGATAACCACCACACTCAGAAGTCAGCTTGTTACTTAGGGGCCCGAACCTGCTCATTCAACGACAAGGTTTTGCGCTGGCAAGACGACATATAGGCTGCGGTTTCCCAGAGCATGCGGCGCAGGAGGCGGCCCTCGCGAGGCGCGGCAACCAGGCTGCGCAGCCGGCTCGGCAGTCCACGTCAACTTGATGCTGTTCTAACCAAAGAACCTGGCTTTAAGGTCTCCAGGGTTTCCCAAGCGTTGCCCGCACCTGCAGGAAGAAATCCAGCTCGCCGACGATGGACGACGCCCCATACTGGAACAGCCTGCGGCGCGGCACATGTTTTGGTCAAATGATCGTCAGATTCACAGCTGCGACTGCAGGTCCTGGTTCAGGGTATCAAATCTAAACGTTGCTGTGGATGCAGGCGGCGGCTGCAGTTGTTTCTTTTGCGTACTGTACGCTGCTCAGAATTCTTTTTTGACGCCTGCCCAAGCGTCAGCTGGCAGACACACGCAGCCACCGCACATCGAGTTGCAGCCACCTGCAGTTCATCAGGCCAGTGCATCGTTGTCGCACCTGCCCGACTGCCCGGCGACGTCGCCGTCGCCGCTCGCGGCGGCGGCCGCGAGGCGGCGGCTCACGGGCGAGCTGAGGGTGTAGTCGATGACGCACTCCACTGCGCCCGACTCGATGACAAATATCTCGTCCGGCGGGTCGCCCGGTCGGAAAAGCACCTGCATTCGCATGACTCTATTATGAAACCCTGTCTTATGACTTATGGTTGCGAGCCTCACCACTTGATCCACTGCGCCAGATTCGACGACGAACATCTCGTCAGGTGGAGCGGATGGGGCTCCGTCGCATGGACACCTGCGCGGTCAGGATGTGGATTTTATCCGCACCGGACGTGTCTCTATTCTACTCTATTGATGAGTTGATTGTCTATTGATGAGTTTTCACACTTCACTGTACGGTGTCCACTCATCGGCACCGCCATCGTGAAACGGTTTCAGGAGAATTCTCGGAGTGTTTCCCCGTTTTGAAAACATTCTGGGTGCTTCATTAAATCAACGACCCAAGAACTTTCAGGGTGTTTTCTTCTCTGTCGGAGTTCGGGCGCGCACCTCGCCGGGCTGGAGGTGGCGCGGGTGCATGAAGACGGACATCTCCTGTGCAGCACGCCCGTACCGTGTGTGCTGCCCCGGCAGCAGCGGCCGCGGGTACTCCAGGTGCGTGCGCAGCACCTGTGAAGAGAGGCATAACGATGGATCGAGGACCAGAATGTGTGAAGAAAGCATAGTAGATAAGGCTGCGGAGGCGCATGCGGCCACGGGAGCTCCAGGCGCGTCTGCAGCACCTGAAGCCCGAATCTTTTTGGAAAGGCGTTTGCGACACGAGAATGCGCAGGCAGAGGCGTGCCGGAGGCTCGACTGATCAGCCAACAAAGAACTAGTCAGCTGCGGCGCACCTCGGCGAGGCTGACGTGGGAGGCGGGCGGGCGGCACAGGCCATAGTGCTCCGCGCAGTCCAGCAGCACCTCCTCGCAGTAGTGCAGCCCCTGCGCGTGGTGGCAACAAGCTCCCCTCAATGCTCCTGATTGTTCGGGTTTGTAGCGTATCATGGCAAAGTGTCGACAAGCACGCCAGTATTCATGAATTTCTCCGCTGGCCAGTGACACTCAGCAGCGTGCAATATGCAGCGATCTGAAGCAACCGGTCCCCAGCTGCGGGCTCAATTCCGGCGCACGGCAGCATGCCGCTGCAGCCGCAGTCCGTAGCCAGCAACGTAGCCAAGCAACGTAGCCAGCAGCTGACAGAAGAGCAGGGCGCGTGCCTCGTCGAGACTGGGGAAGGCGCGGCACATGCCAGGCAGCGGCTCGCTGTCGGGCGCCGCAATGACGCCATTCGCCAGCAGCAGCGACTGCACCTCCGGCCTGGTTCCAGAGGGAAATGCATTCAGTCAAACAAGTCAAACGAGCAAAGGAATCAAGCAATCCACAACATCGTGCGATGACGCCGTTTGCCAGCAGCAGCTCCTGCGCCTCCAGCCTGAGTTACAGTTGCAACAGCATTAAATAAGTCATGTACAAGTCAACTGAGAACATTGTCAATTATCTGATCGCACTTTTGGCTGACGCCGTACACCAGCAGCAGCTCCTGCACATCCGGCCTGCAGGTAGCAGCCCAAGATGTGCAAGATTGTCGAACTGTTCAAGTTAGTTTGACTGCGTCATACTAGTTTGATAGGAAAATGTGCCGCAATGACGCCGTTCACCAGCAGCCAGCAGCTCCTTGCCTCCGGGCCTCCGGCCTGCATAAAAACAGGTGCCAAAGTCAAACGGAACCCTCCTTGTTTGCAAATTGCAAGGGCGTCAACGTACGGCGTGTTGGCAGAAGCTCCCATTTTCTCGGCCTGCGAGACACGGACGGATCCGGGTTTCCACACAGCGCTATATTCATGGCGCAGCTCCAGGAGACAGTCCCACGCGGGCAGCTCTCGAAATGCCCTGGGCCTCTGCCCTCGCTGCTCCTCTGGAGGGCGCTGCCAGGCTTCCAGCAAGTAGCAAGTGAGCTCGCAAGCTTTATGCGCTTCGGGGACGGCGGCAGGTGTGTGATGACGAGCTCGATGCCTGCTGCTGCTGCTGCCGCCGATAGGCAGCCGAGCCCAATCAGTGTCATTTGTGGTGACGAACCCTGACGACTGGGACAAAGAAGCGCACCGGGAGGGCGGCAGGTGTGTGATGACCAGCTCGATGCCCATCTGCTGCAGCCGCCGGCGCAGCGTGGAGAACTGCCGCCCAGAGGTGCCGTCCATGCCCGTCACCCGCCTGCAGCCTCACCAATTGCAGAAACTTACAAGAACCCAAAGCAGGTTGCAGCATCTGCTGTGGGACTGGGTGTCAATCGAGACTGGCCTGGGCCTGGGCCTTGCCAGTATCACGCTGCAGCAAAAAAACCCTGAAAACTTTCGAGCCACTCTCATCAGATTTTCTTAACATGCTCTCGGGACGTGGTGGTTTGCTATAGGGTCTCATAGGTGGGGGAGCACCTGGAGTCAAGCAGGCAGAAGCGTGGCACGAGGAATGCCGCCGCCGCCGCGCGGGCGTTTCCAATCCAAAGTTTCAGTCACTCGCAGTTGGTTGTCCGTGATCACCGATGATTGCTCCATCAAGATTCACCTGAAATCCAGCAGGCAGAAGCGCGGCGCAAGGAACACCGCCGCCGCCGCCCGGTTCCTGATGCTGCCCTCCAGCTCCCCAGAGTCCTGCAGCGACTTTGAGGAGGGGACCGCTGGCAGCTTGGCGTCTTTGTCTTTTTCCGGCAGCGCCGCCGATGCGCCGGCGGCGGCGCTCTGCTCACGGGAGTCCTCCTCTGACGCCAGCAGGCTGGACCGCACGATCTGCGCGTTCACACCGCGCAAACGTAATTATGATTTATGTCATACATGATTTTAATATAATATCATATATAATTTGATATAATATCATATCATAATTTAACATCAATATGCATTGAAGCAGTTGCGTTATCACATGAAATTGACGTCCATATAAGGAGATGGCAGACACAAGGCTTCGCTGGCACACAATGCGGAGAATGCTCTGGCGGCTGCCAGCTGCCCATAGGAAACATGGGGAGTGTGGGTCACACCTGGCAGACGCGGTCGCCGATCTTGACGCTGCGAATACAGAAGAACTCTCTCATTGATGTGCCCAACACCTGTGTGTGGAACAGACAGATCGAGGCCCCATGCACATGCGCTGCAGGGCACATCCGTGCGCTGTGAAGGCCTTGAGGCTGCAAGCGCGCCTGCTGCCAAAGAAGATGTACCCCGACAGGCTGACCGCCACGATGCGGTTGGCGAACACCTGTTGCAGAGCACACAGTCCAGTTTCGCACTGGCAAAGCGGGGGCCAAATTGCGTTCCACTGCACTTCACTTTTGCAGATCACCTGATTCTTTAACAGCTTCACTGCAGGAGGCTCCATCCTGTGTGGCCCAGACACGCGTTACCTCAAGCAGCGTGCGCTGCTGGAAGGTGCGCACGACACCACTGCGGCTGGGCACCACGCTGAAGGCCGTCACGTGCACCCTGCAGCAACACGCGCGAGTGTATTCTGCGATCGGAGCGCTTGGGACGTGACTAAGGCGTTTTTGACTGTTGGTTTGGCGGTGGAGGTTCTGTTGGTAGCTGGTGAACGATACCAGACGTGAGAAAAATACAATATGCGTGCATAACAAATAGTGTGCGCACCGGGCATACTGGAAGCTGAAGAACAGGGCGGACAGCAGCAGCCCCGCGGCGATGCCCAGCTCCAGCCCCGTGGCCTGCGGCCGGCACGAGGAACACTGACAATTGCATGACCGCCAGCCAATAGCATGGGGTTCTTGGTAAACAGAAACTTGATTAGATTTGATTGAATTTGATTTCAACAGAAATTTGGAATGCGCGCACCATGATGGCAGCGAAGGTGAGCCACAGGGTGATGTACTCGAAGCGCGTCATGCGCTGGTACGACGACACCAGCCAGTCCTGCAGAGATCAATGGGCTCAGGGACATCCCCGCACTAGATTCCTATGTATGGCACTCCTTTTCTAAATCGCGACTCATGTGGGGCGTCATCTGAGAATGAGCCTATTTCCAGGTGTGGCTATGATACAGCGGCCATGCTGCATGCGCATCGTCTGCTTGCATCCAGTGGTGGTTCAAAATACGTGCAGTCACCAGTGCAGACTAGCGGGACAGAATCGGCAACCCACCGCCAGGATTTCGTAACCGATCCAGAGCATGAGCGAGCCGAAGAAGAACAGCGGCAGGTACTCGATGACGGAGAAGGGCGCGGCGAAGATCGCCAGCTCGCACACCACCAGCACAATGCCGGAGGCGCGCGTCGCGACCGCCGCGCGCATGCTGTTAGACCAAGTACCACAGTCAGTAAAGTTCTAGGGCAGAGGATGGTGCAGTTCGCATACCACCGGCACGATGCCAGGCGCGCGCGTCGCCACCGCTCCCGCATGCTGCCGGCAGAAGCAGTAGTGATGCTCAGCTCATCTCGCCGGAACACGCCGTTCAGGGACAGACGGCGAGCTTGCGCACCAACAGCGGGATGGCCGAGAGCGGCGATCCCTGCATCCGCGCGCAGAGACAAAACTGAACCACAGGTTCAAAGACTCGACAAGACCGATATAGTATAGAAATGGTATAATAAATGTGCGCAGCCAGTGAGCCTCCCGCACCTGAAGATGGTCTGCGAGAAAATGTAGCTGCCGGTGTAGCCCGCCCCCGACAGCCCCGCAGCGATGTTGGACAGGCCTGCGAGCAGATGCCTGTGCGACTTGGGACGCTGGGTCCTTCTGGACCTTGATCGCAGGAGAAGGTCACAATTTATTGCCCGCAGAACAGATACCAGCTCAGGGTGGTATACCAGGTCGGCGGGTTGCAACTGCTGATTGGCCGGCACCTCTAGGCTGTAAGTTTGGCAGTATACATCATAAAATTGAATAAGCCGCACCGGCAGTTGTCAGCTCCCGGTTGTAGTCGAGCTCTTCCGGGTTGTCCTGCTGGATGGCCGCCACGTCCAGGCTGCTGCCGAAGGCGACAACAAAGGCCAGCGCCAGGATGGTGGGTAGCTGCCGCGGCATGGCGGACCACAGGATCCCGCCGTCCTTCAGGTTGAACAGCTTCCAGACGTCCCAGAAGTGATCTGGTGCGGTGTCTGCCTGTTGGCAAACACGGACAATCTTGTCGGTCATCAAGGTTGTTCTTTGTGGAGCATGTTCGGCGCACAACATCCCGCCATCCCACAGGTTGATCGCAGCGGCGGCTGCAAGGTCAGCAGCGCCGGCTAGAGTCCCCCTCATACTGGCGCTGCACGCACGAAGCATGGCCCGCACCTGGCTCTGGGTGACCCAGCCCGCGGCGCGCGCCGAAGGCAGGTTGCTACGCAGCGGCCCGTACAGCACGACGAAGAAGACCGCCGGCATGACCAGCAGCGCCGCCGGCAGCGCCCAGGGCGATCGCACGCGGTGGGTGACCAGCCACAGGACCGCGGCGCCCGCGACCGCGGGCGCCAGCTTGGCGCACACGTCTCCGGACGCCAGCTGCGCCCAGCTGGCCGGCGAGCCGAAGTTCGTGCCTGCATCCAAGCAACAAACGACTGTTGCTGCGAAGATTGACACGAGCATCCGGAGGGGCCGGCTTGGCGCATGTCGCCAGTAGCGAGCCGCGCCCACCTGGCCGGCGGCACAAAGGTCTTGCAGTCATGATGCAGTGGAGCAGGGCATGACAGCAACCGCACATGCTTGGCTGTCTTCAGAACCAAGAACGACAGCCAGCTGTGAGCGTAGCCGCGAACCTTATCAACACGCCGAGCGTTTAAGGGCGCACAGCATGGTCACCTGTGGCAAGGGATGCGCCTGAAGCCGCAACAAAGTAGCCCACGTAACCCAGGTCTGCATGCAGACACCGAGACAGCATCAACAACCTCTCGATATGTAAAAGCATTGCAAGGAAGGCAACACAAGGTCCAGCTCTTGTAGCTGAATGCTCGTCAGCAGGCAGGTAGACGCAGGAGGGCAACGCCTCACAGCCACCGATGACGGAGAGCGGGATGTACTGCACGGTCGACGCCAGCTTCAATTGCCCTGCAGCGCCACACAAGCTCCTTTTCGTCGTATTCCTGCCTTCTTTCTCACAGCATTCTCGATATGCTATGCTTGTCTACACGCAGCACAAGAGCGCACAGTCATTTCGCAGTATGCTTCTGCCTGCGACACAGAGTGCTTAATGTACGCCTGGCACTTACGGAGGAAACCTGACCCCCAGACGGCATGAATTGATGCTGACATCAACTTCTAGCGGTCGTGCATTGCAGGCTGCGCACCGACGAGGACGATGAGCAGGCCGACGAGCAGCGTGCTGGCCGCCAGCGTCAGCAGCACCGTGCCCAGCGTCTGCTCGTCCGTCAGGCCCTTGCCCTTTGCCGTGGCCACCACGCTGCAGTGGGGCGGGACAAGCATGGCTCAGCGGCAGGGTTCAGCAACCGTAAGGGCGGAGAGCTCATACAGCGTACATCGCGGACATGCACTGCCTGCTGGCAAAAGTTGACGGGCAATCGGCACCTGCCGGCACATGTTATGGCAACAAGCAGATGGTCATTGTTGTGGCAATTGCTCTGGCAAATTCACCTGCTGGCAATGGCGGACATGAAGATGAGACCCACATCCTGCACCTGGCCCACCTGCAAAATTTTCAACCGTGTTGTAAGCACAGCACGATACGTTGGGCGGAAAGATGGAGGGGATGCAACAAGTTCGTGTAGAAAGCGTCGGGTGCGGGAGGCAGAGTCGCATGCTGGGGTCTTGGAGAAAAGCTTTGGGACTGAGTGTCTTGCAGGCATTTTGATAGGGTGACGGGGAATGCGCACCGCAAACACAATGGAGGAGAAGCTGGTGAAGATCATCTGGTGGATGGCGGCGCTGAGGATTACCAGGCGCACCAGGCTGCCCGCCCACCTGCCGAAGAATGCGTCCTGTGTGAAATCAAAAGTTGGAGTAAGAAACCTTTGATCGACTGGATCGCGAATCGGTGTGGACATGTTGTTGAAGGATGGCGGCGCTCAAGTTGACCGGCTTCACCAGGTTGCCCGCCCACTTGCCGAAATCCGCATCCTGTTGAGAAGGAAGCCTCTCAATCTAGCCACAAGAATCCGTTGGCACAAGGTTGAGAAGAGACTTCTAGCTCCAGGCGAAAAGAGTATTGGCTTCATACTCAATCGACGAGTCCCGACTCGCCCTCAGCTCTCTAAGTGCGTAATCGCACTCGTGGAGCAGAGAGGGCAGAGAGCAGAGGGGGTTGCGAGGCAGCACCTGGAAGATGATGACGGCAAAGCTGATCATGACGGGAAGCGACACGATGGCGTTGATGACGCCGGTCACGGAGTCGATCATCAGCCGGTGGCCGTAGCTCATCTTGGGAAATGCGTCGTCATCCGCACGCCCCGACGCAGCGTCGAGGCGCCGCCGGAACGCCGGGTGTTCTGCCAAGCGAAGGAAGAGTCCGGAATTTGCACGTGTGCCACTATGATGAGGCGGCATGTTCGACGGTACACACAGCCAGCATGCGCAGCCACATCACGCAAGTGGTCGTCTTCAGCACGGTCTAGCAGCAGTGCCCACGCAGGCGCCCAAGTGTATATTCAATGATTCCACAACCTGGTGCAGTGACACAGCAGCGTCCGCAGGCTGCAGCGCACTATGATTGGCAATGCGTTGCTTGAAGCCGGGCGGCAGCACTGCTCGCTGTGGCTGCATTCCAGCCGACAATGCCATTGCGTTACAAATTGGCAATGGGAATGTTTGTGAGCTGCGGCGCACCGTCGGAATGGATGCGGTGCTCGAAGTCGGGCGGCAGCGCCGCCTCAAGGTCCGCCGCCTCGAGGTCCGCCTCCGAGCCTGACGACGCCAGCCGCTCTAGCCCCTCATTTGCAACACTGTGCGCCTGCACGGCAACAGGGCACGGCAATCCTACTATTCAAGCTCAAAGCTTTGTTGGAAAAAGCTATGTGAGAGATTCGCCACTGAGACCGTCGACGGCTGCCGCTCCAGCACCCAGTAGACCGGGCCGTGCGTCTGCACAGGAGACAGGGCACAGCAGGGTCAGCATTGATGTTCTGTGAGCTGTGAGGTCCGCCTCCGAGTCCCGGGACGGCAGCCGCTCCGGCACCCAGTCGACCGGGCCGTGCGCCTGCGATCAGGCACAGCCGGGTCAGTACATCTTGAATTGAAATTCGAGTCATGCTGCGAGGTTCGATTGTGAGCCCGATGATGCCAGCCGCTACAGCGCCCCATTCCCAGCGCAGTCCGCCTGTCTGAGTCGCAGGGCATGGGCGGCACGACACTATCAAGTTAGCTCTGAGGGTAATCCTTCAAGCCTCTTGCTCTGAGGTGTTCCTGCGAGACGGACAGCTGCCGCTCCAGTGACCCGTTTGCAGCGGGGTGTGATTTATGAGGCAACATGGTCCCACCTCGCCGTCGACAGCAAAGCTGCTGCTGTGCCACGACTGCGACGCCAGCAACAGCGAGCCCCAGTTGCCGAGACTTCATTCGGTGCATCGAAGGCTACGGCGCACCACGGGAAAATGGATTTTTTTACCTCGCCATTGGCGGCAAAGCTGTTGCTGCGCCAGGACCCAGTCGCTAGCGACAGCGAGCCGCGCACGCTCTCCGTGATGCTGCGGAGTGCGGATGTCATCAGCAAGCCGCCGCGTCCGGCAGCGCCGCCGGCGCTGCTGTCCGCGCTGTCGGGAGCGCCGCTGCTGCCGGCATTGGAGGACGGCGCCGGCGGCGGCAGCGCGGGGGGGCCGCTGAAGGACGCCGCCTTTGGCCGTCCTGGGTCACAGCAACGAGGGAATGGGCATGTGTGTTGGGAGGTACCAGTACATGAACGTCGCCAGCGACGGCACGCCAGAATCTTGGGCCTGCAACGGACGCCGCCTGCCCATGGACGCCGTCTTTGGCCTCCCTGCACCAGAATTGTTGGTCTGACGTGGATTGCACTGGTCTGGGTTCTCGCAACACCGATTGAAGGGCGAGGTCAGACGGGTGGCGTCTGGACCTTTTGGGCATGGACAGTGTGTAGCGCCGCAGGCAGGAGAGCTCTCTGTTCCGAGAATTCCCAGGTTCCTCACCTGGGAGCGCGCCGCTACAGCTGCCGCCGGCTGCGCCGCCAGAGCCGCCCGCCCTGTCATGCGCGTCGCTGCTCTGCCGCCGCAGCAGCGGCTCGTGCAGGAAGCCCTCCTGCGGCATGGAGTGCGCCGCGCGCTGCGGCGGCGGCTCTGTGTCGCCGTCAATGGACCGCCGCCCCCATGCGGGAATTTGCCATGCCGCCGCCGAACCCCGCACCTGCGCAGGACGCGCGGATTGGTGCTGCTGCGTGCACGGGATGTCGTAGGCATGCCAGCAAAGTAGCTGTAAGGCAGGTTGCCTTCAGCTCCAGCCGCCTTGAAAAGGGGCAGTTAACAAGCCCGCCGAGGCGGCAGTGGGGAAAGCATGAAATGCAGCCGCTGTGCCGGGGACCCCGTACCTCTTGGGGCCGGTCCCACTGAAAGGGCGAGCGCGTGGAGTGCGCCGAGCCAAAGAGCGCCAGCGGCGACATCGCTGGCGAGGAGGTGCTGGCCTCGCGGTCCATGGTGGCGAAATTCTTTGGCGCCTCTGGCAGTGCTGCACCGCCTCTGAGCGGCGCAAGCTGCCACAGCACGGTCTTGCAGGCTCGTCTCAGCTGAGATGTCCCGCCTCAATTACGTGCTGCGATGTGTCTTTTGAATTGACAGGCCTGTCTCGGTGCTGGCATTTGCAGCTAGGAGGCCTTGCGCGATGTGAAAGGAAAACACTTCAATGTCAGACTCCAGAGGCTGTTCACATGTTCCCTGCTGCGATTTGACCGCCGGCGACTCAAACTGAGTTGCAATGCCTGGCAGGTTATGTACTTGCGGAGGACCGAGTGGCAGTCGTAGCTGCGGAGGATGCCCTGCCAGTGTGCAAAGAAATGTCGTTTCGGCGTTCGCTTTGAATGGGCTGGCCAAATTCGCATCTGCACTCGAAGCTTGGCGCAGCGCACGTGACCTTGCCAGCTGAAAACCTTTAGCGCTGCTCCAGTAAAACACACGAAGTGCCTGCGTTGAATGCCTTTGTAAAGGCGATCACTGAGCCATCTGAAAGCGTTGGCCCCTGCAGCCTCGACATCTGTGTGCTGTGCATCCTCACATATGCATGCTGAGCACCCTCCACATCGACTTGCATTACTAGCTCGCGTCTGCGACAGCAACCGGCTGCATTGCTGATACCGAAGGCTGACAGGCGCTCCCCAAGATCGTCATGCCGCCGAAGAAGGCTCGCGCCAAGAGGCGGCAATGCAAGCGGCGGTGGCCAGTCATGACTGACCTCAGCGACGAAGTCATGATACAAATCTTCGCGCGGCTCAGCATCAAAGAGAGTTGAACATGAGCGGGCCACCAAGCCCATGTTCTTTCTGGTGCATCGCCTGCACTGCTCAAAATGTGAGGACCTGGTGCCGCTCCTGAGGTGCCGCTCCTGCTCTTCATGTATTTGTGCTGCACGCTGGTGGTACTACGGTATCGCGGCAGTGGCAGGCGCTGCTGAGGGCGCCCAGCCACCTGTGGAAGACCCTGGCACTCGTGCTGCCACAGAGGCCCAGTGAGGCGACGTGGATGCAGATCATCGCATTCCTCAGGCACCAGCTGGGCTCCCTCACTGCCTTCCTCCTCTCGCCCGAGGTACGTAGCTGTGCCCCGAAATCGGCGACAAGAATGCTTGTTGCATGTGCTCCATGGCTGGCGCTCATGCGGTGGATACTCTACAGTGCGTGCAGATACGCTCAATGTGCTTGCAGGTCCCGGATGGTATCGACAACACAATGCTCATGCTGCTGTCGGGCGCGCCGTTGCTGCCGGATCTGAGCCTGACGGGTCAAGTGGACCGGTCGGCGTTTTCCTACTGCCGCTTCTTCGGCCAGATCACAAGCCTGGACCTCCAGGCCGTGCGGACCCCGTCAACGTGACCGACATTAACTCGGTGCTGCGCGGTCCCAGCTTGCTCAAGTCTCTGGCATTGGTCTTCAGCAGTGAGTTTGCAGTAGACGGGGCGTGCCGTGTGATGCAACGTGTTGAGGACAGCCGTCAGCGGCTCGACATGCAAGCATTGCCGATCGCCAAATGCTACTAGTTTGCAGATGGAGGCGCTGAGCATCAAACACCGACGGGCGCCAACCGTTTTGATGATGGCACTCGCTCGGTTGACAAATCGCAGACGAGGGGCAGCCGGAGCCGTCGGGGCTGCCAACGGCGTTGGTGTCTGCCACGCGGCTGCAGCACCGTCGCATCGGCGTGTCCAAGTCCGCCTCCGTCCTGTCCCTCGGCCAGCTGCCGGCGGCGCTGTCCAGCAGCCTCACCGCACTGCGCAAGCTGTTCCTCAACAACTGTGGCGTCACCGGCGGCGTCCCAGCGGCCGTCAGTGCCTCACCAGTCTGAAAGTCCTCGAGATCGTGTGCGTCAAGCAGACTTTGGTGCAGCGCAGCTGGACCTGCCGCCCGAAATCGGCCGCTGCCGCGACTTGCGGACCCTGAGCCTTAGCACCGCCAGCATCCCGTCCAGCCTCTGGCGGCTCACAGAGCTGACGGAGCTGATCTCAGATCAGGCCGCCTCGACGGCGGCGGACCTGCGGTCGTGCACAAGCTCAGGTCCCTCGAGTCGCTGCGCATCTGCAACGGCAAACCCTGCGTGCTGCAGGCTGCGCTGCCGAGCCTCGCAGCTCCTCCGGGCCTTGCTTCCCTGTTCCTGGACGGTCTGCGCATCAGCCCCTGGAGGCCGCCTGGCTGACGCAGCTGGAGCACCTACACCTCAAGTCCAACAGGTAGGAGTTCGCTTTGAGACCCCTTTTAGAGTTGCGCGCAGGCAGGGGGACCTTTGCCACACATGGAGGCTTTGCTGGCATGCACACGCACACAGGCTGCAAGCAACGCATCATCGATCGAACCTGACATTTCGCCGTTGGTGCATGTCAACAGCGTCGATCTACATCCATACAGAGCCCTCAGCCATGCTTGCTGCCGGTGGCTGCAGGCGGCAACGAGGATGACGAGGAGCAGGCGGTCGCGCTGCCGCCGCGGATGGGCCCCTCCCGCCGCCATGAAGGGGGCGGCACCAAGGCCGCGGCCGACTCCGCGGCTGCAAGGTACCTGCGCACCCTGTGCTGCACTCTCGTTGCCCGTCTCGACAGGACCATGCTGTTTCTAGAAGGTCTCCAATTTCAGGCATCGCCCAAAGCAGCGCTCGCAGCCCCGCCCAACATAAGCGCTGACAATGCACTGCCCCTGTTGCGGGCTGCACACGGTGCCGCAGCAGGCGGCGTCGTGGACGGGCCTCGAGACCCTGGACCTCTCGCGGAACCTGCTGAGGCTGACTACCAAACTTACCAGACGCGACGACTCCACGCTTTTCACAGAGCAGCACACGCTGAAGCTGTTGGGTCTGCGGCGTGACGCGAGCGAAGCGTGGACGCACAAGGATGTCAACGCCATCGCAAAGCTCCAGCGCAAGTGCCACTACCATGGCTGCAGGCCACTGATTCATGAAGACCTTTATGAAGACCGTGTGCTGGGCGGATCCTGCCAAGGAGTGTCAGCTGGATGCGAAGACCAGCTTCATCACCGAGTTTGTGAAGTGACATCTTTAGACAATGACTGGACGCCGTGACTACATGGCGTGATTGCTGAGACACTGGTTTCGAGTGGAAAGATTGGATGCAAAACGCTGGAAGCTTTCGACTGTGCTTCATCGCATGACTGCAACGACTGGGCAGAAAGCATAGTGTTGTTGTTTTCGCCAATGGCTTGATCCGTGGCCAACACCACGAGTGTATACCTCCTCCTTCTCACGCACAAGGGTAAGACCAGCGTTGCTAGTTTCCCCAGCCACATTACTTTTCTTGGGCGGCGTTTATTGGTCACCCACAACGTGGGCTCTTCTTGAGCCTCAGTCATTTTGTCACGCCGCACAGTGTCCGCCCCCTCCTCGGTGGTAACTTCATACGTGCGTGCCAGGTGCCGCATCGCCGCGGGGCGGCTGGCACCCTGCATACACTTCAGCCCCAACACCTGCACATAGGAAAGACAGGACGTTCATATGTTGAGCGGACAAAGGACGGGTGCCATACAAAAGAAATTAGGAATTTGGCCGCTGATCAGCTCTAGAGGGATGCAAGGCCAGCAACAGCCAACACGGCATCCGAGGTGCTTCCACCGCTTACGTTTTGCACATGCAAGCATTCCAAGCGTCAGCGGCCCACCTGCCATGCAGCAGCTGGTGGAGTGAACGCAGGCAGGACGACTATGCAAGCCTCACCGGCTGCGCAACAGGCACGGCCAACAGCTGTCGCCGGCGCACGACGGTCATGTGGCAGCCCAACCCGACTTGCAGATGGAGGAGTGGCGGTCAATATCATAAATGGCGGAGCAGCTTCAGAAGGGCGCAGTGTTTCCGGCGCTGCGCGTCAACAACATGCAGAACATGTGCGCAGGACGCTGATTAGCGTGCAGGGATGTTGTTCTACTCGCCTCTGGCGGAACGTACCGCTGAGCAGCAGAGCACGTCGTGCGCGCTGTCAGACAGCGCCAGCTGCAACCGCCGCCAGCCAGCGGCTGATTGCGATGTGGTCCATGGCGGCAAAGCCTCACCACGCGGTGCTGTCTGCAGGCGGTTCAAGCTGCTGCATTTGTCAGCCTCTGCAACCACCGCGGCTCTGCCTCCTAGGCGCAGGTCGGCTGCCGCGCCTCTGGCGGAATGCGGGGCAGTCCAGCTCACCAGATTCTCGATACACGTCTGCAGCACCGGCTGATAGCTTCATTGTGGCGGAAATCTAAATTGAGATCCAGTCCTGTTTTCAACGGTGCCATCGGCCGCATGCTGCAGTGTGTTGCATCCTTCGGCAAGTCACATCACATGTATCATCAGGTCCGAATTGCGCTGCAGGAAGCTGCGCACCGCTCAGGCGAGACGCAATATCTTGGAAACGCATGTCGGACGCGCGCAAGGACCAGGATCCTGCACCTGCACCCCAAAATATTGTGCACGTGATCTTGCCGGCTAATCTCCCTCGCGAAGCTCCAGTACAGGCAACACTCCGCGTTTGCATGTACCAGATACCTTGCAAAGCTCATTTTCTCCGAGGGAAGTGCCACCTGCAGCGTTTCTTGGTGAAGCTGCTGCCTGCTTCGAGATCAGTCAGACAACCGCTCGCCAACTGCCAATTGCTTGCTCCTGCGACAGCAGCTACAATGTAGCGCGCGATTCCCGCAGACCGTCGTTCAGCATGCCGCCGAAGAAGGCTAGCGCCAAGAGCAGCCAAGGCAGCGGCGTCGGCGCACAGGCTGAGACGACTATTTCCGCTCTGGGCGATGAGCTGCTGCTGTGCGTCTTCCAAAAGCTGAGCATCAACGAATGGTGGGCACGTGCGGCCTTGCTCGCGCAGCTGCTCGTCAACAGTGCCCGTCCTTGTCAACATGTTGCCAGTGTTGCCGCCCTGTAGCCACACCTCGGCATTCCCCTGCAGTCTGTCGTTGGAACGGGTGTCGCGGCAATGGCAGACGCTGCTGAGGTCGCCCAGTCACCTGTGGCGGTCTCTGGATATTGACCTAACAAGAGAAGCCGACGAGGAGACCTGGCTGGGGATGAGCGCATTCCTGAAGCACCGGCTGGGCGCCCTGTTAGACATCACCCTCCCCGGCCGCGTGCGTCTTCGCCGCAGACGTCGAACTCCCATGCCTGCATGACCTGTATGCACCGTGTCCCTCCTGTGGCATTCACAATCATCCAGTCGACGAAGCTGCAAGTGCAGCCGCACTCTGCTTGCTGATGCATGTGGTGTTGCACACACAGGCTGCTGGGGAAATCGACAGCTCAGTGCTGATGCTGCTGGCGGGCGCGCCTTCGCTGCGTGTCCTGACAGGGACAGCTCCGATGGGGCGACCTGCATTTCTGTGCTTTCGCCTGTTTGGACAGCTCACGACGCTCAACCTCAACAACGTGAGCGGCCCTGTCCACGAGTCCGACATGAACGCCGTTCTGCGGGGCTTGAGCTCGCTCGAGACCCTGGTGTGGGGCTTCTCAGGTGTGCGCTGTCCTCTCCGCCTGCTGCAGTGCAGGCAGCCACACGCATCCGCCCACACTGAATGCCCTGGCGTTCCATCGATTATCTCGTGTCTTTCATGCAAACGCGCTTTGATTGTTGTTTGCAGACCTTGGGCAGCCAACGCCCTGCGGGCTGCCGACCGCACTGGCGTCCGCGACACAGCTGCAGTACATCGACTTTGGTGTGTCAGGAGGTTCCTTTGCCTTCTTCGATTTCGGCCAATTGCCCGAGACATTTCTATGCAACTTGACATCGGTGACGAAGCTGGCACTTCAAAACTGCGGCGTTGACGGCGAATTCCCTTCGAGCATCAGCTGCCTGACCGGCTTGCGCGAATTCGATATCTTGTGCGCCAGACGCGCTGGAGCCCGCCCGCAGCTGGATCTGCCAGCTGAAATAACTGTGTGCCGCAGCTTGAGCAGCTTGGTCTTCAGCACCTCCAGCATTTCGCCAAGCGTTTGGAAGCTCTCAGCATTGCAGGAATTGACGATCGATCAGTCCAGCCCTGCAGCGACAGACTTGCAGCTCCTCAGTCGGCTGCAGAGGTTGCGCTCTTTCCGCCTGTGCAACAGCGGCGACGCGCTGCAGGACGCGCTGCCAGCCCTCACTGCGCCGTCGGGCCTCACATCCCTGATCCTGGATAGGAGTGGCCTGGTCAGTGTGCCAAGGCTCGAGTGGATAACGCAGCTGAAGGAGCTGGACCTCAAGTCCAACAGGTGTGATGTTGTGCTCAGATGCCCTGGATGTGCTTGAGTCGTAGATGTTCGAGCTGTGATATGCGGCCCAAGCTCGCCGGTTGCAAACTGCGCCATGCAATTGTCGCACAGCTGCATGACTGCAGTGGCAGTGTCTGGCCAGGCAGTACGCAGCCAAGCTGCACTGTGACAGGTATTGCTGCCGTTGCAGGCTGCAGGCTGTGCCGCCCCAGATAGAGTTCTGCACGAAGCTCGAGACGCTGGACCTCTCATGGAATCCGCTGAGGCTGGTCTCCGAGCACAGTGGCCGTGATGACTCCACGCTTTTCGTTGGCCAGCACCGGCTGAACGTGCTGGGCTTGCGGCGGCATGACAGCGAGCCCTGGTCGCACCGGGACGTCCAGGCCATTGCACTGATGCAGCAGCACACCATATGGACTCCTGGCGATGGTGGGCCGGGCATCATATGCTGGGTTGACCCGGGCGTAAAATGCAGACTCGATGAGAAGACGACCTTCATCAATGACTGGGTGAACTGAGTCTGGTGTAGCGCAGCAGTCGAATCAGCGCCTGGGCGAGGCGCACTTCAGGATGCTTTGCAATTGAACAGTACCTAGTCTGAAACACTGATGACAACTGACCGATGGGTGACGTGTGACAGCGATTTCCATTTCCTGTCCCATTGCAGGACCAGGTAGGTACAAGCAAAGATCCCACCCCCTCGGAAAGTCAAGTGCATCAAGTGTTTCTCCGAGCTCTGCTCAGCTTCACTGATCCTCCTTCGCTCGCGGAACCCGAACACGACGTCTGCTACTCGCCCACTCTCGTGTCTTGCCAGAATACTGCAATGGCGCTGGCGTCAGTTGTCTGTTGAATGCTGGGCGCGCAGAGTCCCAAGGATTGGCCTTTAATTGCTAATTGGCGCCATCACCAGGCTTTTTGCCAATGCCCACTCAACGCCAAAGGCTGCCAATGTCAAAGAGCCGCCACCCCCGTCTGACGCCGAAGATTGCGCCACCTGTATAGATCTTCAGTCATCCAGGTCCTTGACCCCCTCCGCGGCCCGCTTGATGACGTTCTCCGGCACAATGTCCGCGAGCGTCACCTGCAGGACAGCATTTTGTCATTCATTCATTGTCTGCCGTCAATGCATCAGCACATATATTGCATGCGCTGTGGGTGGAAGGATGCATTCGATCCAGGTCAAGCCACTCCAATCCAACCCAATCTGATCCCAAATCAGTCCAATACAACAGCAGGCAGGTGCTCAGTGCACTGCGTCCGCATTCAGCAAGCGCACACCTCCTTCCTGTCGCTGGCGAGCTGGGCACAATCAACTCAGGCACCATTCACTCAGGTGCTGGAACATGCAGAAGACGGTGTCCGCACCTCCTTCCTGCCGCCGCCCAGCTTGATGGTGATGTCCTGCATCGCAGCTTCCACGCCGTCGCCGCTGCCGACGCGCTCCGCCACAACCTGCGGTTTCAGAGTGTGTGATTATTAGTTATCACTGGTCAGCGTCAAGCTGTCCTTCGTTGCGGCCTCCATGCCATCGCCGCTGCCAACACGCTCCGCCACCACCTGGCGACTCACACCTCGGTGCATGTTGGATTCCTACAAGCCGACAGAATGGACGCGATACAATGCAGACATGCATGGTTTACTTCTGTCAAAGGCTGCATGTCCCCTGCGGGCCTCCAGGAACCCTTTCGGCGCGTCTGCAGTGGGGCATTCGAGTTCAGCATATCGTTCAAAATCAGCACCTGGGCCATGGTCTTACCGCCATCGGCCTTCATGTCCCGCAGGTAGAGGCGCCATCCGTTGAGATCAGCGTAAACCTCATCGCCTGCGACAGCAGCAGTGGATTTTAGTCGAATAATATTTCACAAGAGTCTCACATCGGAACGGGCAGGATAACCAGCTCGGCGAAGCATGCTGCAGCTGTGGTGGTGGCTCACCCAGCCTGTCGGCGATCTTCTCAAACGGACCGCCGGACATGGCGACGAGCATCGGCCGCCTGCTGGTTACTTTGCGGCTGCTGAAGGCCACCCTTGAGCGCAGTTGCAGGGACGCCCGCCTCGGGCCTGCGCATCCATTGCAAACTGTTGTCCGTCAAATCCTGGCCGACTCGTTGCCGCTGCGTTCCGCAGACCAGGCTGCATTCAGGCTGTGCATGAGTGCAGATCTCAGGTGTCCGCTAGGGTGGAATGACCGTTGGAGAACCTGCACCTGCCAAATAGTGTGCGATCGAGCTGGAGTTGCACACGGCAGCCATGGATGCCATCGTTGCACACAAGAGGGAGGACAAGCAGCAAAATATAGGTGTTCTGTAGTGTTGATAGCCGCGAAATGCTTCGTTGTAGAGACTTTGAAGAGTTGCTCTGCGTGCTGACTGTGCAGATCTATCAGTCATGGCGCCTGATCGATCAGTTAGAAGTACTTCGGCCGTGCCGACTTGCATAGCGAGCGCGAAACATCAAAATCTGGGCCGTTTGAGATGCACCGACTGCCGGCTGCCGCAGCAGCATCATCGCCCCCGTGGATCGCCTTGGCCCAGGCGCCGGGCTTCTGAATGCGGCTGCGGCTGCGCGATACGGGCACGCGTGCCTTGCACTGTCTGGGCACCCAGACTATGCACCCAGACAGCACGATACCTCAGTGGTCCGGCAGGGCAGTGCCGCGCTCCAGATTGGCCTGCGAAAATGAAACTCAATATGGAAACCGACCCATGTGGTTGGGCGTGCTCTTAGAGATCATTTCCGTACACAGATGAGGGCTGAGCATGGGAAGCCCTTTGGATGGGGATCGTCCGACGTGAACGCCCGCATGTCAGGCTCTACTGGGACAGGCGGCGGGCGTGAGACTGCCAGTGTGACACAGACCAATGCAAAAGCCGAAGCGGGCGCCCACCTTGATCTTCTGCGTGTGTCTCATAGAGATCCCTCCCTAAGCCAAGCCCTACAACACAACCCACCTTGATCTCCTGCGTGTATTTGCCGTAGGTACGCTCGATCTTGCGGTTGAAGTGGTCGTTGGGCCCGTTGATGCTGTCCACGTCCTTGTCCGGGTTGTAGCGCCGCCGCCGGCTGAATTTCGCCTGCTTGTTTTTCCTGCTCGCACAGCAAGAGGCACAGTACTGAGCACTGATGCACATATTATGTGTGGCCGCGTCCATACGTCCCTGTCCGGACTGTACCGTCGGCGCCGGCTGAACTTCGCCTGCTTCAGAGGCACAGTATTGAGTACAAGTAAACATATCGCGCAATCGTTGGGGCCATTGATGCTGTCCACGTCCTTGTCATGTCCGGTTTGTACCGCCGCCGCCGGCTGAAGTTCGCCTGCTTGTGCTTCCAGCTCACGCATCAACTATTGTGCTTTCACAACGTTGAATCATGAACCGTCTTGCGGTCACATGCACTGGATGAGGACAAACAGTGCCTGCACACACAATGTTTGCCCCGCTGGACAGATGCCACCATCACCATCACGGAGTCAGAATCTTTGGCGGCTTTTCAATCACTGAACTTGTGAACCCCGGCGAGTCCAGGCAGCCATGAGCTCGTAGATATTTGTCTCTACAATGCGCACCTGTCCTCCAGCTCCTTGACCATGCGGTCGATCGAGGTGTCCGAGTCCTTCACTGCCTTGCCGTACGACATGCTGTCCGCAGAGCGGTAAAAGTCGGGGTCCGCCGCCTTCTTTTCCCCGTACTCCTGGGCGACAATCCAAAATTGCGGGGATGTTCGCGAGCGAACGTCAGGGATTTGCTGTTGTACGACATGCTGTCCGCGAAGCTGGTCGAGCATCCGCCGCCTTCTTCGCCTTGTATTCCCGCGGGGACTCGGTGAGAAACATAGGGACTGCATAGCGGTGTGCAGGACGCCGTGGAAACCCAGGATCTGTTGCCTCCTTCGCCTCATGCTCCTGCGGCGGCGGCGACGGTGGCGGCAACAGTGCAAGGCCGAGGGCGCATGCATGCCCTGTGCACATGCGCTTTGTCAATGCACGCCAACCTCAGCAGGCCATGCTGTGCCACGGCGCAGGTCCCTGACCCGCAGCTTGTTTGCACCCTGGCAGGAAGATGCTCACCTGCAGGTCCACGTTGACGGCGGCGGTGCGGCGCTCGTAGGCGTCGTACAGGGTGCGCTGGTTGAACGCGTCCCAGCCCTCTGGTGCCGTCTTTTTCTTGCGCTTCTCGTACAGCGCCTCCGCTGTCTGTGCGAAGAAAACTGATGGATGAGACCAGAGGGCGAAAGAGTGGGTGCAGCAGGTACTGAGTGCGCTGGTTGAACGCGTCCCAGCCCTCTGGCGCCGTCTTCCACTGGCGCTTCTCGTACAGCGCCTCCGCCGTCTGTGGAACCAAAGCACCATGATTGCGGACGTGGCGCGACCGAGCAAGAACAGTGCCAGTGCTGCGCGCTGGGGAACAAGAACAACTTCACGCCGCGACTCCTTGTCACGTGGCAGGCACGAGCCGTCTTGGAGCCGAGACTTGAAGGCAGGGTCGGACGGCAAAAGTGAAAAGGTGCTCAACGGCATGTCAGCCGGCAGGAATCGGCTGCAGTGGGCTGTGACCTCACCTCGGCCGACTCCAGGCGGGGCTTGTCCTTTTCGGGCACGCCACGCTTCTCCAGGTCCTCCTTCAGCTGCTCGTCTAGGGTTTAAGACCTCTAAAACCTTGACTAGTCCTACCCCGGCGGGCTCCAGGCGGTGTTCGTCCTTCTCCAAGAGGCCGCGCTGCTCCAGCTCCTCCTTCGGCCACTTGTTCAAGATTGGAGGGTTTGCGAACTCTGAGGCCTTGAACAATCTTACCTCGGCGGTCCCCGGGCGGTGCATGTCCTTTTCCGACAGGCCGCGCTTCTCCAGCTCTTCCTTTTGCCGCATCTCCACAATCACGAGTGTGAGTAGAGTTTCCGAGCTTGGACATCGATGAGAGGCTCACCTCGGCAGTCTCCAGGCGGTGCTTGTCCTTTGCAGTCAGGCCGCGCCGCTCCAGCTCCTCAGTCTGCCGCTTCTGCTTCTCCTCGAACCACTTGCGCTTTGAGTTCTGGTGCGTCTTCTCGTCGCCCAACTGCAAAAGTGACAGTGCGGCACCGTGTCAGCTTGTCGCTTCTGCTTCTGCTTCCTCTCGAACCATTTGCGCTTGGAGCTCAGGCGCGTCTTCTTTTTATGCATTTGATACAAGCAGCGCGGGGACGAATTAGCTTCGAGACTTGAGTTTCGAGACTTGAGTTTCGAGACGTCTGGTCTGCTGTCAGCCATCACGTGCCACATATGCTTTGCATGCTGGTGCGCGTTCTCTTCGACTGCAGCACTGGAATGGTTAGACACGTCCTGCTGCCGATCAACATTGATTGCCGGCTGACCAGGAGTGCGGAGATACATTGGATTGGGCGTCAGGGCGCCAAGAGGGCACCTTGTCTGTGCACACAGGGTTTCCAGCGCACTATATATTGCATGTGCACATGCACGCATGCTTGGGTTTCCAGCGTGACTCAAGAAAGGACATGGTGACCCGAAGATGGAGCACACCTTCTCGCGGCGGCGCTCGGCAATGACGGCATTCTGGTTGGCTTTGCGGCTCTGCCGCAGCCGCGCCTGCAACTCGTGCAGCTTGCGTTGCCGCTCCGACATGCCGGCATACGGGTCCACGCCGTCCTGTGGGCGAAAAACCGATTTTCAGACTTTTGCGAGGTTTTACACAGCGCCCCCCACGCAAGGGGCTACAAAAAGCCGAATATTGCTTTACGGTGCGTGAGGCCACTCCCCGGCAGCGACTTTCATGTCCTTTATGCGTAGATGTGCACCTGCTCCGCTTCCACAATCCTGCATGGTTTCTACAGCTGGCACACAGCACCACGCTGCATCAAGCCCGCGGCCATAGTTGATTCTGTGACCGCATGAAAGCGCCAGGCTGGACGAGGGAAGCCCACGCAAGGTGGAAGTGCTCTGCTGATTCAATGTTTCACTTTCTTGATCACCTGCTCCTCTGGCTCGCTGTCCGAGCTGGCCGCGGCCGCTTCCTGCTGCCGCTCCGCCACCGCGGCCGCCGCCGTCTCAGCGCCGCTGCCGTCGGCCTGCCGCTGCGCAGCATGCGCCTCCGCCTGCCGCTCCTCCAGCTCTGCCAGGTCGTGCTGCATGGGGAGGATGCAACATGAGGAAGATGGAAAGTTCGACGGTCCTCAAGCAGTGCGCTGCCGTCCGCCTGCCGCTGCGCCGCGTCCGCCTGCCGCGCCTCCAGCTCTGCCAGGTCGTGCTGCAGGATCAATCTTGTGGGGGTCAGCCTCGGCGGGCTGCTCTACGGGAGACGGTTGAGTCAGAAAAGTGGTACACTGCTGAGGAGCATTTCGTCCGCAGCAAGCATGCATGGTGTGGCAGGGTGCGTAATAATAATGCCCGCAGGGGATGATGGCATGCCCCACAGGACCAAAGAAAGAAAGGCAGATGACGCCTGCCAACTGCAGGCTAATTTCAGGACGCGCAGCACGAGGGCGCCCTTGCCTGCGTGGTGGTCGGAAAGGCGGATCGATGGCCTGCGAGCCGGCTCGGCGGCCTGCTGTATGACATCAACATGGAAACGATTGACATGCACACCTGCGCGGTGCGGAAGGGCAGGTCGATGGCCTTTTTCGGCGCCGGCTCCTCTGCCTCGCCGCGCAGCGCCTTGAGCCGCGAACGCGACTCCTCATCTGCGTCCACCTCCGTGGGATTTTCCTTCAATGACGCCAGCTCCGCCTTTTCCGCCTACAAGGATCAGGTGCAGGTTGATACTCAAGTCATGGTTGAAATGAGAGTCGAAAGGAATTTCGGGACGTTGCAATGGTGCCGCGCAGCGCCTTGAGCCACGTGCGCGACTCCTCATCGGCGTCCACCCCTGTCAAATTTTCCTTCAGCGATGCCAGCTCTGCCTTGTGTGCCTGCAACGATCGAAGTATGAATGTCAAAATTTCGAAAATAGTCCAAAATTGGAGTCGAGCATCGAATCGCCTCAAGCCGGGCGCACTATTCCTCAGCTGCGTCCGCCTCCGTAACATTCCCCTTCACTGACGCCAGCTCCGCCTTCTCCGCCTGTGACATCAACTATGCGAGAATACTACAAAAGGATGTTTGAAAATTGCGCTCAAGCGTGTGGCGGTCGAGTCTAGAGGGTTCTCCTCTAAAGACGAACGCTCCGACTGTTCCAGTTGCATGTCACGCAATTGCGCAAACGTGCAACTGAGAACCTGTTCCGAATGCACGCCGCATTGCGCACCTGCAGCTTGGCCAGGATCTGGCGGCGGCTGGGCAGCTCGCCACTGTCGGCAACGACCACCCGCTGTGACGGCTTGCCGCTGCGGCTGCCCACCGAGTCCAGCTTCTTCAGCAGCCCCATGCCCTCCACCACGCGCCCAAAAACCACTGCAGAGAAGGAAAGGATGCACTTCAGCATGTGAGTATGCATGCGCCCAGCACGATGCAGGTCGAGCCTGCTGAGCAGCCCATGCCCTCGACCAGCCGCCCATACACTGTCGCGGGGCGGGCAGTCGCATTCAGAACGTGCTTTATTTACGCAGCACACAGCTGTTTGCGCTCGTCACTGCAGATTTTTCGGTGTGCATGCATGTGGCAGTGGCAGCCAGCAGCCAGCTCACTGCCGTGCACAGGTCAGTCGCACTGCAGGTGCTGGGCACTCTGCAGGCAAGGGCAACAGCCAAGCCACGAGTTTTTGAACTCGTAGTAAAGACCTCCAAACACCCTGAATCAAGGACGCGCACCGTGCTTGCCGTCCAGCCAGGGGCAGGCCACAGTGCACAGGAAGAACTGCGAGCCATTGGTGTTGGGCCCCGCGTTCGCCATCGACAGCACCTGCAAGCGCAGGTGGATGAGACAAGTTGACGAGCGGTCCGCCTGCCGAGCATGCGGCCTGCTTTGGCACCGCGCAGCTGTCGCTTCTGCACAGGTTTCACCTGGACTACTTGATAAACGTGAAACATGCACTGACGTGGTACGCATTGCGAATCATCAAGGGTGCAGACCCACCCCGGGCCCGTCGTGACGCAGCCGGAAGTTCTCATCTGCAAACGTCTCGCCGTACACCGACTCGCCGCCGGTGCCGTCGTGCGAAGTGAAGTCCCCGCCCTGCAGCAGGACAGCATCTGGATTGCAGGTTGTGAGGGGCATGCTTTGGCTTCGTGCGCATGCACATCTGTTGCAAGCGACACTTCGCAGGCTGAAGTGCGCGGCTGAAGTGCGCACCTGCGCCATGAAGTTGTCGATGATCCTGCGAGGCAGCATGGCGTCGTTTCAATGACTTGACAGCCAGCACGAGTGGATGCGAGTCAGGCAGCGAATAGGGCGACGGCTGGTTGAGCGCTGCGACAAGCGCCGCAAATGCAGCGGGCGCGGCACGCACCTGTGGAATGTGCTGCCCTTGTAGTGCAGCTTCTTGCCCTTCTTGCCCACGCCCGCCTCGCCGGTGCACAGGGCCCTGAAGTTATCTGCCGTTCGAGGCACCACATCGGCGTACAGCTCGATGGCCAGCCTCCCTAGCGGCTCGCCGTCGATCTCAATGTCCATATACACGCGGGGGTTGTCCATGACTGCGTTTCTGATGGCTCTTCCGGGTGTTGGAGGCCGTTCAACACGCCAACATGGACCAAATCAGGCCTGAGCCAGCTGCAGCATCTCAGAGGGCCTTCAGCAGCTGGTCGGTGTATGGCATTTACAGTTTGCCTCACTGCCGCAGGCTATGGGCACACCGCCACGGCCGTTTACAGCCCAGCTTACGTGCACGATGCGACGCGTGAGTTGTGAGGGAATACGGAGCATTAGTGAAATGGCAGCCACGGCACGCCTCAGGAGCATGCGTCCTTGGAGTCCTCAAGCCATGAAGACTGCGAACTTTGCAGCTCTCAAAAAACACTTGCACATGTTTCGTCCCGAGCAGCGGATCGCTGTCCCGAGACCCTTTGGTTGACACTTCCCGAAATTCCATGCTGTCGTGCCATCAAAGCTGTGGAAGGCTGTGACACGCACATGCTGCCATTCAGGCCTATCGCTCCGGCAGTCGTGGTCCTGCGCCCGCCAAGCATGCAAGTGGCAGGCAGCTCTGTGCGCGGCGCTGAAATGAACAAAACCACAAAAGCTGCAAATGGTCAGAATGATCCGTGCCGGAAACCATGCCACTTGTAGCGAACATGCACGCCACTTGCAGGTGGCACTCCAGGGCTACAGGTGGTGTTTCCCAAATGCGAGACCGCATCCAAGGCTGCCCTACACACCTGTACTGCGACTGAAACTTGCATCATATTGAGTCAGACCGTTGCAACTCATGTTGCACAATGTCCCGAAAGGATACGAAGATTCCTCAATTGAAGCGTTGCTGCAAGCGTCAGCTCTCAGATATTCAAGTTGTGTCCGTTGGTGGCCGCCAAGCGTCATTGCCCGCGAGCTTCTCTCCTCGTGGCGTCATGCAGCAGCTCGACATCCACGCTGCCCGGGGGTAGCTGCACCATTAAGTTGATACAGTTCAGCTCCAGGATAGGTTGTAGATCACGAGTCAAGATGCACAAGCCGCTGAAAATGGCACTGCGCGGCGAAGATGTGAGGAAGGCAGGGACCTCAGACAAGTGTGTGTTGTGCTCTTGCCTGAACGTAGCGCACCACCGACCCCCGGATGAAACAATTCCGCACTGACATCTGCGGCAGCCAGCAACACTGTTGGTGGCGGAAGCAGCATGAAACATGCGAATGAATCTGCTGAATGAATCTGGGCTTGTTCCTGCTCGTCGGCAGCGCTGCTGTGCAATAGCAGTGGTGGCTCAGCAGCAATGCAGATTGCATCAACACATGCTTGAGATTGAAGCATGCCAAGAATGCTAGCAACGCTGCGGGAAACTCACCATGTGCGGGTATTTTTGTTCATTGACGACCTGCGTATTGTGTAGCTTGATATTGAGGTACTGGTCGACCGAGTGCAGCGTGCCCTTGATGGCCAGGTCGTTCTTCAGCTCCACCGTCACCTGCGGCACCATACATCTTCAGAACGCCGCCTTGCGCAGTTCAAATGAGCTGCGGGTGCGGTGCGGCCATGCAGCAGCATGGTGCGACTGCAACACATGCCGTCACCACCATGCATAGATCAATAGTATGCATGTGCAGCAGACTGCAACATCATCGAACCTGTTTTCCCACGAGTGTCTTGAAGTAACTGTAAAACAGCATCTTCACAGGTGCCCCACGTTTCTAACAATTTGAGGCCTGTGTTCACCCTCCAACCCTGTTCACGACTACCCAGGCCTCCTTAAAAAGCACCCCTTCAAGCCGGTTGTTGTGGCTGGCAAGCGGTCTGGCAATGGCGATGAGTCTGTTCTGTGTGCGCGGAGATGGCAGCGGCCGATGACAGATGTAATAATTGCTGCTAGTCAGCTTCTAATGTGTGTGTTTGCGCATGCAAATGGTTGTGAGCCCAGTTTTGCTTCTCGCTGCTCAAACACAACACGATGCAGGAAGCGGCTGAAGTGACAACTGCTTCCTGCACCAGACAGGCGCTCAGCGAAGCGGCAGATCGTCATCGCGTTTGCATGCTCCAGAGCCATCGGCCTGCAACCGCACGGACTCTGTATGCCGCCTTGCACCGATCCAACCAAGTCACCCATCCCTGAGCTTTACAGCAAACTCACAAACGGCTGGCGACAAGACACGATTCAATCTGCCCGGATCTGAGATAAGCATTACACGCCGATCGATTGCATCGGCGTTTGCCGCACGTCGGTGTGTTTCTGCCCGGCACGCGCCGGCCGCCGCAGCGCCGCAAGCAGGCGCATCGCCCTAGCAGGCGCATACTATTGGCAACTTAGGCCCTGCCGACCTGTAGCAGAGTGCCCCTGCTCCACCGGGCCAGCAGCGACCAGCGGCGCTTGGGGACACACTCATGCCAGGACAACTGGTGCGGCAGCTACGGCATTTGCGCTCCAGCCTGCTGCAGTCCAGCCTCCTGCAGCGCAGCGCGCAGCAGCCCGCCAGCCTGCTGCCCGCGGCATGTCGTGCCATCAGCACGTCGCCAGCCGCATGCGGCCTCGAGGAGTTCTTTGACACCCCTGGCAAAGACAATGCGCCGCCGACCGCAGGTGGGGGTCTTCAGATGTTTTGACTCTTTCACTTCTTGCTTGTTGCGGTGACTTCCCGCCACCATGTGAAACTAGGCACAGGGAGCTCCATGGCAGGTGGGCGGCATGTCGCGTCATGCTCAACTATCCGGCACCTGCATGCAGGGCGGTCATGGAAGGCGCAGGAGCTGCGCACTAAGAGCTGGGACGACCTGCACAAACTCTGGTGAGGCGCACACCAAACGCATGCAGCCTTGGGACAATGGAAGTCACATGTGGACCCACGGAGGAGGTCCTGTGCATGCCAGCTTGCCAGCCACCTTTGTGACATCCGGTGCTACAATGCATCCCACGATGATGTGTGCCCTAAACCCTGCCGCAGGTACGTGCTGCTGAAGGAGCGGAACATGCTGCAGTCGGAGAAGCTGCGGGCGCGGGCGGCGGGCGCGCAGCTGCAAAACCCCTTCCGCCTGACCAAGGTGCGCCCCCGCCAATTGTGCATACGCTTCCCTGGCATGAGGCTCCCAACAGCGCTGCATGACCACGAATCGCGTGCACAGGCGCCTTGCTTGAGATCCAGGACCGTTGACATGTGTAGTGGGCTGACGCTAGGTTGTCCACTTGTACCCGAGCGGCCGCACTCCAGCATCCTGCGACAAGCTGCTCAGGTCGTCCTTCAAGCACTTGACACCCAGCTCCCTGGTGGTTTCGCGCAGGTGCGGAAGTCGATGTCGCGCATCAAGCACGTGCTGAATGAGCGGGTGATCGTGGAGACAGACCCAGAAAAGGCCAAGGCGCTGAAGTATGTCATTGACGCCATCTGAGAGGAGGGACTGCCCTGAGGAGGCTTGTTCACAGGTCAAGCTTGCATTTGCAGTCGGTTTGGCATCGAGGCAGTGAGCACGGTATGAATGAACGCTTTGCAAAGCAATACAACACAAATGACAAAGAGTTCTGCACAGATGGCTGACGCAGCTCCAGCTGATAAGACCCAATATTCAACCATGGTTTATTCCCCTGTGTCGTCTGCAAACCCTCTTTGCAGAACCAATACCCTGCGCATGGCTGCACCTTCGATCGCGTTGCAATCTCTGGGATTTCCTGCCGCACTACCTCTCACATGTAGAAGTAGAACGTGGTCCGGCCCCGCTCATACTCGTCCGCCGAGCACGAGCGGTTTCGTGGCGGCTCCAGGCTGTCCTTGGTATAGTTCACGGCATACAGCTGGTGCCAGCGGCCACTCGTGTAGGAAATAATTCTCCCAAAGCCGTTGGACAGCGTGATTACGTGGTGAGCCGCCAGCGAGAAGAGCTACATCACGACGGAAGCCCCTGAACCCCGCAGCAGAGAGGCTCTGTCCCCGCTGGTGCCGGCACGTGTGCCGAACCGGCGCCGCCAGGCTCGTCAGCAGCTTGCCGCCTAGCGCCTCGCGCCGCACATGCATGAGGTCGCTGATAAATTAGTACCTGCAGCACAGATGGCATCGCCGCATTCGCTCGATGTTGGCGCTTGCTGCTCAATGCTCTGCTGAGCCGCAGGCCAGCCCTCAGTGCAGGGTACGGCTGGCGATGGAAATATCAGTCTGCAGGCACTGCAGGCGTGACTACAAGTGAAGATGCCTGCACACTGGCTCGGCTTTCACCTGACGTGCTGGTGGAGGGAGGGTTGGCGCGCGGCTTCGATCTGCTCGGCGCTGTCGAAGAAGGCGGCAACGAAGGCCATGGTGGCCCAATCGTAGCACCAAAACGGGTGCCGCCACCCGACCGGATCTGGATGCCGATTTCCAGGGTGGCCAGGTTGCTGAGCGCTTGCACAGAGTCCAGGGCTTCACACTATCCGACACCGAGATTGACAGATTCAAATTGATATGTCAGTGAAAGACTCGAGACGGCTGGTGGGATTCATGGGGCAAGTCGCGGCAGGGTTTGTGGCGTGAGAGGACAGACGCAGCAGAGCGGACCGACTGTTGAGTCTAGTCACATGTGCCAGTCTTTGAGATGGTGCTGATGATGTAATCTGATTGATGATGTGCGGCGATGTGAATGCCCACTTATACCGGCCGTGATCGCCAGATGTCAAGAAGAACGCCCGCCGCTGCAGCAGCGCAACGAACAGCAGCGTCACAAGTCCCGCAGCGCATCGGCCAGCCCGTTTTCGCCCTGCGCCATGAGGAAGCGCGACTCCACGTCGCCGCGCAGCATCGCGGCGTGCCTGGCGGCGTATTCCGACTGCCACAGGTCGCCGCAGTGCAGGTGTGCCCTGCGGCGGCAGGCACAGCAGAGGCGTGAGCATGCAGCAGTCATGCGGCGGCAGCGCGTGCGCACCCTGCTGCGCGTGCGACAGGTGCGTGTCGAGGATGGCCAGCTCAGCAACAAGCATTGAAATTCGGTGTCATCAGCGGCAGAGTCAGCACGTTTTGACATCCAGCAAGATCGACTGCGACTGCTTGAAGCCATCACCGCACCCCTGCCCGCGCAGACAGCCAAAACTTTCTGGAGGCGAATTGATGTTGCCTTGGTACAAACAAACACAAAATTCCTGAAGCGCATACCTGCGTGGCGCGCAGCTCTGTCTGTGCACCCGAGCAAGCGCCAGGCGTACAATACAGGTCGCCGCAGATGACAGCAGAGCCACTATCTGATGGCTGCAACACCGAGACGATTTTTGGCCAAAAAGGGTTCCCGCATGCTTCGACTACAGTAACGGGCTTCAAAGCTCTGACGCCCACCTCGGCTTGCCCGCTTGCATCGTATGAGTGTACGGGTGTGACCCATACTTCCGTACATGATGAGAGATCATGAGAGCTGCATCGCGCATGCATCAGCCAGAAACAGTCGTTGCTGGACTTTGCACGTCTACTTGATTCAACGCCATCCACCCAAATGGATATCATCACATAGGGCACAGCTGCCGCCGGCCGCAGCGGTTGCCGCTGCTTGGGCTTGTTGCCGTAACCTGCCAGCCCTAACCTACAAGCCCAAGCAGCGGCAACCGCTGCGGCCGGCAGGTACTCACTCGGTATACACATGTGCCCCATGGTCTGAGCCGAGAAGTGCCCGCGGGATGTTTACCATGTCAAACTCATTTATGCGCTCACACTCATGCCCAAAGCGCCTACAAAGTTGGTACAACACACGAAGCCTTGCAGGTCAACATGCTGCGGCGAAGATCAAAAACTGCCTGTAAGGCGGTCACTCCTCTCTCTAGCAACCTGACTGAGCATCATCCAATCCAATGTGAATTGTCGTCCCTGCCTGGTGCGTCACGCACAGCATTCAGAAGCCCTCGCAGTCTCGCACATCACTCTATCCCAGTTTCCCTCATGTGTCACCGTCTTTGCATGCCGGCATGTGCGGGCTTGATCGTCAGTCCTGCGTCTGTGTCCCTATCAAAACTCATGGCCCGCCGTGTGCCGACCTGCAGCACCTCTGATGGCCCCAAATTGGCTGCGAAGCAGCGGCTTCTGCTGGGTCGAGCTGCTTCGTGCCGTTTCTGCGCGGCCGGCGGCAGCTTGATTCAGCCACCGGGTGCGCTGTCCAGGCGTTCACGATGCGTGGACGGGAGCCAAAAGGCGTTCGCTGATCCCCACCGAAAAGTCCTTGCGGCGGCGGCTGTGGCTGACCTGCAGGCCGAGGCCTTGCGGGCTCAGCAGGAGGTAGAAGTAGCGCTGTAAGTAGTCCTGCAAGATGCAGAAGAAAAGTCAGCAACCCTGCATCGGCGTAGGATAGCTTGTTTGGTAAACACAAGCCGCAGTGGACACAATGCCGTGCCACGGCCTGTAGGAACTTTGATAGTGCGGCAGCCTGCCAAATGCGTTGTGACTTCAGTGTGCATGCATCATGCATGCATGACGTGGGTATGCATACCTGGACATAGGTGATGCGGTCCAAGCAGCCAAACTGGAGATCGTGCTGCTCACGCGTCGCGGGGTCTGTTAGAACTGTCGTTGCATGGAAAAAGGATCAAGCCAGCATCCCAGTAGCAGTGTTTCTGCTAGCACTTTGGCAATCGTTGCTGTTTGATTGAATGCGGATGGCAGTGGGACGAAGTCGAGGGCATCTGGCGAGAAAAGGCGCACCCTGGTAAGCGCGCGTTATGTGCTGAAACGTCTGTTTTGCGTTTTCAGCACCCCTGTGCCGGTCTGGATGCCACTCCTACGGTAGGGTCAGGGTTCGCTTCAGCCGTTAATGGCGCGAAAGACTCAAACTTGATTGAGCTGCGCAACATGTAGCCTTGCAAGCCAGACGGTGCCAAACCTTGGCCAGGCGCCTGTAGGCATCTTTGATTTCGCCCTTCGATGCCTGCACGCAGATTGACACCATTCATTGCACTTGGTGTGCTGCAAGTGCATGTTATCTGTTGCATCCAAAACAGCTCCATGCTTCCTCGATGCACGGTGCCGTTGACCGTTATTGCATGCAACGCACCGTGACTTCCAAGCCCAGGGTCTCGTACAAGGGACCGTCTACATCGTCCAGCTGCAAGGAGGGCGCCTTCTCCATTTGCCTCAAGACATGAGTGCACCACAGATGGCGAGGTTCACGCGAGCCGCTGCGATCTATCCGGTGTTACGGAAGCGGCTTGTGAGCTTCTACCTGAAAGCAACACTTGTCCTCCATGCACGGCGGTTGATAGTTCTTGAGCAAAAAGGGTGATGTGGCAGTTTTGCCATTATCTGGTGGACCCGCATGAGAGTCCCGCGAGCAAGGGGAGCATTCATGCACCTCGTTTTTGTTGGATGCACAGATTGCAGGTGCACCATGCCACGACAATCTCAAAATAAGCTGACGCACATTGTCGACGCTTTCTCGATCACACTCACGCATTCTGTGAACTTTCCCACTATTTCTGCCAGTCTAGATCCACCTCGGTACAACGCATGACGGCACCAGGTTGCCTTCGGGAAGCAGCACAGCTTGCAATGCCTTCACGGTCTGCACTTCACTCCTGTCTGAGCCAACCCAGCAGCACGACCAGTTCTCGGATGGTGTGCATGCGGCATGAAAGGCTGCAGTGCCGCAGCACGGCGGCTTCGAGCAATGCGGGAGCAGTCAGGGGGCCGCAGATCGAGCTCAGTCAGCGTGAAATGTCTGCTGTGTCGCTGCGTGCGCCTCTTCAGCGCCGTCAGCGTCTCTTCGCAGTGGCGTGCACAGCGCAGCGGCAACAGCGGCAGACCCCTCCTTCTGGCGGCATCCTACAGGTGTCGCTGTCGCACCGGCATCATGTTCCTGATCATCTGTGCTGTTCAGCAAGCTTGTCAAGATGAAAACCCTCAAGATGAAGTCGCAAGGTCAGAATTAAACATGAAGGTTGCAGGGTGTCCGGCTGGCGCCCATCCTGGTGTTTCTGTTTGCTGCTGGCTTCCTGGTGGGTCCCCCAATGGACGGCTTCCACACCAATGTGGACCTGCTCCAATACGACAAGCTTCCCATCACGATTGGTGCGCCAGCGCACATCGCTGCCGTGGGCATCCAATTTCCCAGCTCACATCGCTGCCATGGGCGTCCAATCTTCCTGCACAGTCCTCCTGTGTGCTCAGTATCCGTGGGGTCGGCCATCGTTGATGAACCTCACCCCGGCAGCCGCGGTCTGCACGACGACTTTGCCGCCCTGACCCTTGCAAATTGCACGCAGGCACTTGGAAGACGTCCCTGGCAGATCCACTTCTGTTGGGCACATATTACGCCGTCGCGGGCCCGCTCATTCTGGCTCTAGATGACTTGCTCGCCAGCGATGCGGATCGGCGACGCGTCAGCCGCCACGCCAGCCCCGCCTGGGTGGCTCTCAGCTTCGGGTAGGGTGACATATGCACGAGGCTCTCGCCAGGCCGCGCTTGACAGCATGTGTTCTCGGCCAGAGGCTTGCAAACTAGCCATGCTGGGAGTCAGGCGCAGGCAATCCGCCGTACTATGTGCTGTGCAGGCTGCTGGCAGCGTATCTGCAGCTGTCTGCCGTGATGTATGGCGCAGGCTTCGACTACAGCCAGGTGTGTGACGCCACCTGGCATGCCCAGCCCAACATCCAAGCAACTACTGGCGACTGCACGCCAGGATGCTTGACAAAGTCTATGTGTGCTGCCTGCCTGCCCGGCTGCTGACCAAGGAGGAAATGCTGTTCCAGATCTGGGCGGTGTTGGCGGCGGCGGCTATCGCCGCCTGGAGGCTCACTGACGGTGCGCTGGTTGGTTGATACCACAAGTGCTTATCTGGACCCAAAAAAATGATGTGAAGCTAATAATAACGAAATAACCAACATTCTGAAAAAAAGCTCCTGTTGGTTCCTGTATTTCAAGGCACGCGCGCGGGCCTGCTGCTGGCCCTTGTCAGCGCCCTGGTGTGTCCCGTGGCGGAGCTGGGCCTCACACATTTCCTGGGGCTGTGGCACTACCCACGGGCAGACCTGTTCGGCGCTGAAGGCATCGTGACATGGTGAGAGGGGTTCAGCTCTCCGACTTTGCTGCGCCTTCTTGGTCAACTGCGAGTTTCTGCAGGCCGCTTGTGCCGAGTTCAGTGGCGCCACTCCTGCAGGGTTTTCTCACGGCCTGGAGGTTTACTCACCTTCTTGCGCACATCTCAATGCAGGACTGCCTGCTGCTATGCCTACTACACAGGTGCGATCACCGCAGCATCGACAGCCTCGCGCTAATCGTGAAGTGGCCTGCTGTGTAAATTTGTGCGGTGCTGCTTACGTGCGTTCTGTGCGGGAATGCAGTGGTCGTGGGCAACCTGGCCAGGTGGATCGCCAGCGAAACGAGCAAGAAGCGCTGATTGCTCGCGGGACCTGCTTCGATACAACAACCATCAGATTTGGTTGTTGTACACTTGTACAGACTGTATATTTGGTGTTGGGTATCTCATGTGCTTGCTGTTGTTTCTGTACGGAGCGTATTTTGATGAGTAGCGACAGCACTCTGGTTCTAACATGAATGAACATCTGGAGTCGCCAAAATTTTTCAAATCTCAAACAAGCGTTGCAGGCGACTTCGAAACCAAACAACCTATGTCGCCATGTGGAAGACGGATGTAGGGCCGCCAAACCCGTCCTAAAATTGCAGCCAGGAGGGCCAGGCCAGGCTATGCCGCATGACCTGCACCGCAGCCTCCCAAAAATGCAGCCAGGACGGCCAGGTCAGGCTAAGGCGTATGACCTGCACCGCAGTCTCCTACATTTGCAGCCAGGAGGGCCAGGCTTGTTACACAACCTACACCGCCGTCTCCTAGAATTGCAGCCAGGAGGGCCAGGCCAGGCTATGCCGCATGACCTGCACCCGCGCCGAGGTGGACAGCCAGCTGACCACGTGCAAGGCGAGCACGAGCATGATCGCCGTCTGCAGCAGCCGAACCAGCACCATCGACGTCTTGTCCAGCCACGTCGGCGCCGCCTGCGCAGTTGAAGACGGTTTGGTGAGTTCAATGAGGATGATTGACAAGAAGTGCGATGTCTGAGTGTCTGAGTGCCTGAAACGGGTGACGTCTCAGGAGGCACATGAGTCCGTTGGTGCATTGCAGAGGCGAGAACTGCTGTGATAGCCCCAGGCTTGATGGGTGTCGACCGCAGGGACTTGGACATTACTGTTCGATACATGTTACAGCTTGCCTGTTCCCTCTCGTTTAGCGCGTCCTTCTCGTTGGTGCTCCGGACGCCCCAGTCATACAGGCGTGCCACAAACCGCTGGCAGCTCCCCTGCAGTGCGATTTGACACATGTTTCATGACGGGAGACGCGGAAGACGCGGCGGATGCTAAACCATTGCAAGGCGCTCCTCTTGGCAGTGCTGTTGAAGGGTTCTGACGTTGGGCGCCGAGTTCGACTGGCACCATACCGTGCGGCTCACCTTCAAGGATGTGTCCAGTTCCTGCTCATGGTCGCCTTCATCGATGGACTCGTTCAGGCCTGCATGGAGGCACATCCAGGCTCTGTGGAGGCTGCCATAGAGGCTGCCTGATTTCAGGGAGAACTCAGGCACGCAGCCAGTGCGGTGATGCCGGATGCGGATGAGCCGCACAGCGGAGTCCGCACCCGCGGTCAGGCCATTGTACGTCCGGCAGACGAAGGCGCCTCCCCGCGCACTGTGCAGCGAGCTGAGGCATGCGCTGGCTGGTGCGGCGACTGGGCTGGAGGCTGCAGAGAACGGCAGTGGGTCATGCGGACCATGCGGCAGTCGCAGTGGCCGCGGCTGCGTGGTGGAACACCTGCGAAGCCAGATACCCTTTCAATCGCAACGTTCAGCTGCTTGTGGTGTCTCGAGGCCAATGCATGGAATCGCATGCATTCTTACCTTGGTTGTAGTCCCGGTGCTAGGCCGCTGCGTGGGGCGGACGTCGTAAGCATGATGTTCAGGCAAAGAGGCTGCAATCAGCTAGCGGCGCGCTCTAGCAGGCGAGACGTTCTCGCGTCTTGTACGATACTTTGGGATGCTTGCAAACACGTTGTACAACGCGCAGCGCTGCTGCACCCGCTCTGAAACACCTTGTCGTTCCGGAAGCAGGAAGTGAACAGCGGCAACTGCGGCGGCCTCGGGTGCCCCCAGCAGCTGGCCTACCACCATCTCAGTGCATTGAGGCTGACGATGTTGCTCTTGCACGGCGATTTATACGAATCAGACCCCGGCCAGCAGCCACGTCAAGGTGCTGGGAAGCATCCAATGTTTGGCGGCGCCACCGCAACGGCGGCGGAAGCCACAAGGCAATGGTGGCAATTGCAGCGGGGCCCTAGAGCACAAGCGCCGATTGCGCCGGAATGCTGCGAGTGCACATCCTGGCACGTAATTTCCTGCGTTCTGCGGTAGGTACGAAGCATCATCCGAATTTCACGTTGATTTGGGAAAGGTAGTGTACGTATCAGGAGAATCGTCACTGCATTCGACATCAAGCTGTCTTGGCAGCGCCCCAAGCTTTTGCCATGTGACGTCGCGCTCAAGGCAGTCCGCATCACTACAAGACGCCGTACGAAACACCGACCCAATAGTTACGGCACTGCTGTCGCAGCCGTCCTGCCGCCATCCGCGTCCATTCGAATCTCGACACATTCCTGACACGCTGCGCTTCCAGGCGGCTGCGCGAGGAAGCGCCATGAACTCAGCTAATCAATTGCCTCCCCGTGGGCTCAAGGCTGGCCAGCCGCTATGGCATTTACAGATTCTATTGTAGGTAGCCCCCCTACGCCCGCGTCATCGATGTCGCCGCCCTCGCTGGGGCTGCCCTCGTCGCCGCCGCCTTCTGAACCCTCTGTAGCGCTGTCTGCCACAGAGCCCACCTGTTGGTGACATTGAAGCAAACGGGTGAATTAAACGAGCGGCGAAGTGCCCATGGCGTGCGTCTCAGAATCTTCATCTTTCCAGCTGATGCAGCAGCTTGCCGTGCAGCAGGCGCCGTCACATCACAGAGTCTCCGTGACCACAGCGTCTCGCAGCCAGCAGAGGAACATGTGCATCTGCAAGGGCAGACATTCCACACCTCGGTGCTCCAGCCGCGGACGGCGGCGGCCTCCGAGCCATCGCCCGAGCGGTAGTGCAAGTCGACATCTGCGTCCGTGTCCATCGCCGAGGTGCTGCCGCCGCCAAGAGACACGCCTGCAACAACATTGCAGTTCTTCTCACTGCAAAGCATGCATGCACCTTGGCGCTGTACTTGAGTGGGTTGAACACTGCCGTCAAGTGACCCGCTAAACAGGCAGCAAGTATGAAAACTAATGCACATGCAGATGAGCGCCACAGCAGGCAATCCAAGTATGCAGGATGCCACACCAGAGTGGCCGCTGCGCTCAACAGAGTGACCGTAATGGCCGCTGCGCTCCACTCCGCCGTGCTGCCAGCTGCCACCGCCGCCGCCGCCGCCGGAGAACAGCCCCAGGGCCGCCCGCCGGCCGCTGCGCCCGCCGCGTGGGTCGGTCAGGGACCGCCGGAGGCACTTTGCGCCGCCGCCGTCGCCGCCACCGTCGCTGCTGCTCGGCCGCGCCGCCATCGCGGCGGCAGCCTCGCCCGCCTCTGCGAAAGACGCAGCCCCGCTGCCGCCACTTCCGCCGCCGCTCCTGCTGCCTTCGTCGCTCAACCGCGAGCGGCGACTGCCGTCTGTGCCTGAGCTGTGCGGCGGAGGCCTCCCTGCAGCCTGGGTTCTGGCGCACACGGCCACGGTGCACACCGCGCCGCGCGTCGCGGCGGAGCGCCCAGCTGTCAGCTGGCTGCCAGCTGCGCTTGGTGGTGCCGCTTCCCCGGGCAGCCCCGGCTGCCGCTGCGCCACTGTCAACCGTGCAGCAGCAGCGCCGTGGCCATCGCTAACTCTGGCTACGTCTGCTGCCGTTGCAGGGGCCGCTGAGGCCTCGCCGCCCCGCCCCTCCTGAGGCTGCTCCGCCGCTGGCGGCTGCGGTGGCGCAACTGACGGCTGCGGCAGCGCCGCTGGCGGCTGCGGCGGCGCCGCTGGCGGCTGCGCCACAGCTCTGCCTTCCTGGCGGGCGCCGGAAGCCATCTGATGCTGTGCGCTTAGGGTCTGCGGCCGCGCGTTCAGGGTTTGCGGAGGCTTCTCGTCGTCTGACAGCACCAGCGGCTGCCCCTGGTGCAGTGGCGGCATCGTGGCCGTCAGCCGCAGGCCGGCCAAGGACGGCGGCGTCCGCCCCTGCAATGAAAGTCAGGCAAGATGGCCTGGATTGAGCTGCGAATGCATCACGCACAAGCATGGACGTCAGGCAGGCCAGGGATGGCGGTGTTCGGCACCGAGGTTCGTCGCAGAGCTATGGACCAATAGTGGGATTGCACACGGTCGAGCTGACTGGTGACTGAAAGGATGTCGTTGGAGGAGTGTCCCTCTGTCACTTGTGAGGCTATGGGAGGATGCAGGCTGCACAGTGGCTGCACACCTAGCTCTTGCGGCGGATGAGCTGCAGCATGCATTTGGAAGTCCAGCTGTCTCCTGGCTGCTCTAGTTGTTCGCAAGACATGGGACTCTCATAAGTAAGAATCGCCTGGCTGTTGCGGTGGATGAGCCGCAGCATGTCCTTGGAGGACCAGGTTTTGCTGGCATCAAGTTTTTCAGGTATAGTTTCGGAGGGTTGATTCCAGCGGGACTCTATACCACGCACCTGGCTCTTGCGGCGGATGAGCTGCAGCATGTCCTTGGAGGACCAGGTGTCGCCGCGCGCCGCCGCGAATTCCTCCGCCACGACGCGCGCGCTGCCGTCGCGCGGGTCCAGCAGCAACTCCCCCTGCAGCATGACACCCCAGGTCCTCAGCTCGAATGCCAAGTTTGTCCTACTAGTAGAACGATTAGTGACTTGTGAACCGCCACGACTCATGTGGTGCCGCCGCGCAGGTCCAGCAGCGGCTCCGCCTGCGGCGAGAATAGGACAGGCAGTTTAGGGCACAATTATCCATGGATATAGGAGAAGGGGACAGTGCTCAGGGCCACCACAACACGGGCTGCGCCGTCGCGCACATCAAGCAGCAGATTTCCCTGCGGCACGGATCAACAGAAAGGGTATGCGCAGGGTGTGGGCCTCAGATGTCTTGGAGACCGTATCACGAGAATGAGCATCTTTGCGAGTTATCAGAGAGCACGCAGTGCCGTTGCCAGGGTCCAGCAGCAGCTCCCCCTTGCGCCGCCAGCATGCCAATTTTTGGAGACCTTCAGCTTCGAATGCCTTGCAGAGTGAATACTTGTGAAGTTTCCATGTTCCACGACGCCAGCACGTAGTCGTTTCGTGCAGCTTTATGAATGCCTGCGCGCGGCGGCAGAGGGCGCCTGCGAGGGTGGCTTGACAGTCGACAACGCTGTGGTCCACGCAGCATCACGACGAAACACGTCCCATCTGCATCATGCCCTTGGACGCCAAACAATGCACTGCACCTGCACACGGCGGCGCAGGGCGCCCACAAGGGTGGCGTGAATGGTGGCGACGCTGCGATCCACATTGGTGTTGTCCACCTTGGGAATGGCGTGCTTGTCTGCGCGCCTCGCCAGGTACTCCTGCATGGCAGAGGATTCTGCGCCGTCTCCAAGTGACCGAAGAGATCCATTGGAAAGTCAGAGCATGTTCCCCATCGGTCACCGAAGAAAAGCGGAGGGAAGGAACACCGCCCTATCCAGCGGGAAGCGGATGCACACAAACAGGATGGCTTCCCTGGGAGCCGACGATGGAGCTCCAGGCGCAACCGGGAAGCAACGCATGCGCCTCCTGGAGAGGAGAGGCTCACCTGGATGGTGCGGATGTTGCGGATGTACTTGATGTAGCGGTTGCCGGCAGGGTCCAGCGTCATGTGCTTGGCGCGCACTGCAAACCGCTCCCGGTGCTTGGCCTCGTTGCTGTGGGGACATGAGGAACGCGAGTCTGGCGATGCACACAATTCGTGCTCGGTGGATTGTGCTCTGCGCCCGGGGTACGCGGCAGCGGCTGTGCTTGGTTGTGCCCGAGGAGGCCGCGGCAGCAAGGGCAGGCATGGTGTGGCTGTATCTGACACGGCCAACAGATTGGCAGGGCCAGCTGCAGCAGGAAGTACAGAAGCGGTGATTCAATCAGCTCCATATGTGTATCCCCTGCTGCTGCATGCATGTGTATCAAACTCCGTGTACCTGATGCACACAAGGGAGGGGACACGACGGAGGCGCGGCGGCTCATGAGCCGCATGACCGCGTCGGGCGACTCTCCCCGGTGCACATACCAATGCAAATGCCTCCGGTTGCAAACCGAGGACCAACACGAGTCTCGTGTACCTGATGTAGACAAGGAAGGGAACGACGGAGGCATGGCGGCCCATGAGCCGCATGACGGCATTGGGAGACAGGTGCACGCCCTCGATGACGATGCTCTCGCGCCGCGCCTCGCACCCCGCCACCAGCGCCCCCAGCCGCTCCATCACCATCTCCGCCTGCGCCTTGTAGCCCTGTGGTGAAAGGAAAAGGCAGGGTGCATTATAGGGAGACAGATCAAAATCCTTGCTGTCTAGATGTTGCATCCCCAGCGCCCGCGAGCCGCTGCATCACCATCTCCGCCTCCGCCTGCACCCTGTAGCAAACGGAAAAGGTTGTATGCACGGAAAACAAAGGCCAGCTGTGCCCCGTAGCGCCTCGCAGCTCGGCACCAGGGCCCCGAGCCAATCCATCTGCGCCTGCTTTCTGTGGCCCTGCTGCGACAAGCAGGCAACAGGCTTTAACTCGACAGCTAAAGCGAAAGTCACACAAGGATCTGGGTAACCGAAGGGACGCATGCTGCAGTAGACGCTCAACTCTTTCAGCAGGATGCAAGAGTTGAGCGTCTGCTACAGCATGCGGCCTGACTTCCCTGTGCATTATGCATGGCTGCAACAAAATTTCATCGTGCAGATGGCTCGACTGCCTCACCTTGATCGTGGCCTGTTTCTTGTTTGCCGCCGCGTCGCCGGTGCTCCCACTGTTCGGCGCCGCCTCCCTGCAAACACACGTAAGCGCCATTATACCGACAGTGTGACGGGCAGTCGGCTTGGCGAGTAGAGTAGGAGAGCAATCTGCAACTGTGAGAAGAAAGCCGCACTTGATGCAGTCGCCGGCCTGGCAGGTGGATACCCACAGCAGCGGCGCTGTTCTTTGGGTGCAAACGAAGAATGAACAGCGGCGCCCTCTCTTCCGGCGCAACTTTGTGACAAACTAGATTTGCAAGCAAACGAAACTGAAGTGGCAATCTCCGCACTTGATACAGTCGCCGGCCTGGTAGGTGGACACCCACAGCAGCGGCGCCGTCTCCTCGGGCGCGAAACCGCGCAACATGTGGCGGACGGAGTCTGTGGACAGGATGCTGCTGACACCGAGGCGGCCCGCCAGCAGCGATGCCAGGGTCGATTTTCCGGTGCCGCTGGTGCCGCATAGGAGCACCGTCACGCACGCCCGCCGCTCCTGAATCCTGCAGAGGATCCGTGTATGTGGGTCACTGTGGCATGTGGTGTTGAATAGGGGTGGCAACCAATGCTGGAAACCGAGCCAGCAGCGACGCCAGCGTGGATGTTCCCAGTGCCGCTGGTGCCGCACAGCAGCACCGTCACGCACGCCTGCCGCTGCTGGATCCTGCAGAGACACAGAGTTTCAGTACCTTGTTGTTCAGAGAAAAGGGCCCATATCGAGGCGGCCCACCAGCAGGGTGGACTTGCCGGTGCCTGCACACTCACGTTGGGGATTCGTGCATGAGACGAGCGCCGGGAGCAGAGTGGAAAGCGCTAGGGCTGCAATGAATACAGTGTATATATGGCATTTGACAGAGTGTTGGCAACATTTCGCATGACGCACGAGCAGGCGACGCGCACGTCATGCGAACCACGGCACCGCGCTGCGGACGTGCGCGTGTCGCACATGACCGACCGCAGCTGCCACCCCAGCAGCTCCTCACGTGATGACTTGAAGCGAATTCCTGTGGACTGCCACGTAAGTTGTTTTGGTGCTAGTTGGCTCACGAGCAGGCGACGCGCAGGTCCGCCGTGTGGTGCGCCTGGTCGTAGGTAAAGCTCCGCAGCTGCACCCCCAGCAGCTCCTCAAAGGGCGCCCGCCCGATGTCCAGCACCCAGCGACCGCCGCCGAGGGAGGCAAAGGCGCCGCCGGCCACCTCCGAGCCAGCGGCGAGCTGCACGTCCAGCGCCGCAAACAGGCGCTCGCACATCTGCGTGTGGCAGAAATGCCAAATTGAGCTTTAGTGAGCGAATGGAGCAGCAATACAGTGTAGAATCGCTGCCAGTGGCCTCCGAGCAGGCGCTCGCGCATCTGCAGAGCAGCGTCCAGCTGTTGTGAGGATCGAGGTGGCAATTGAACATTGAAAAGCCTGAAGCGCCGCCAGCCACCTGGGACCCAGCGGCCAGCTGAACGTCGCAAACAGGCGCTTGCACCTTTGTGCAGCAGGATTGGGTACTCGTGAGAATCAGGAGCGACACATGAGACCAGCCATGCGAGCCGGCGGCCAGCTGCACTTCCAGCGCCGCAAACAGCTGCATGTGACAGTTTATGTGAATCGGAAGATCTAGACGCAAACGGCCTGACACCTGCGACCAGGTGCATATGTAATGCCGCAAACAGGCGCTTGCTCTTCTGCGTGGCCAGCAGAGCTCCCTTAGGGTCTGGAGGGCACCGCGAGGCCATAAACCCTGCAAACGCACACGCAGCTGCTGCCCTGTTTCCAGCCATTTACTGCCGACTCGCAACCCACACCAGTGCAGTCTGATGCGCTGCCCACCTTGTGCGCATGGCGTGGCTTGCAGCCCATGCACTGTAGCACCGCCTTGAGCAGCGTCTTTGTGTACCGCGCCGGCGACCGCGCCGGCAGTAGCAGATCTTGGGCTGCTGCTGCTGCTGCTCTGCTGCCGCCTGGCTGCCTGGCGCTTCCGGCGCCGGAAGTAGCAGCGTTCGCGGCTGGTGCGGTTTCGTCGGGTGCGGCTGCGCCCAAGGCGCGTTGGCGCGTGTCAGCGCTGCCGCTGTTGCCATTGCCGCTGTTCGCGCCGACGGCGCTGCCAGTGGCGGCCGCGCCTCTTGCGTGACCGCTGCTGCCGCGACTGGCACCATCGGCGCCGCCGCCACTGCCGCTGATGGTCGCTGCTGCAGCGCCCGGCTCGTCATTTGGGCTCCCGGCGCCGGATGCCTCGGCCACGGGCGGCGCCACCCGGATGACCGTCAGGCACGGCAGCATGCCGCTCGCGCTGCGGAGGCTGCCCAGGCTGAGCTTGCGCTGCAGGGAGCTGCTGAGACTGCTGCTGGCGGAGGCGGTCCGCAGCCGCTCCGATGAAGCGCTGTGGCTGATCGTGCTGCGGCTGACTTCGGCTGCCGCGCCGCATCCAATGTCGATTGGCTGGGTGGCCGCGTCAAGCCTGAGCTGCGCATGGTCGCCAGGGCTGTCATCTGCGCTGCCCTGGGGAACTGCACGGCTGTTGGGCTGCGAGGAAGCGAAATAATTTGAAAACATTGCCGTAGGTTCTGCGCGTGGTACCGGTCACCACCTGCTGTCGCTCATCGCGACATCACAGCGTATGCTGAAACGGCTCCAACGTAATGATCTCAAGTGCACTGTTATCGCCAGGTTCAAATTGCAGGTTCGCCCTGTTCCGAGACTGGGTGGGATTCCCTTGGTCACATAATGTTTTATGACGTAAAGGCGTCAGCATGACTGGCTGATATGTCCTCGGGTATGCTAGTCGTCCGACAGTCAAAGCAAATCGTCGCTGCAGCCTGCAGTGCACGCGAACATGTCGACATCGAATCGAATCCTCAAGAATTGCCACCACCTCACGGGCTATGACAGAAGGCAGCAGCGCAGTTGAAAATCTGAGACGGCGCTAGGACTGCAAAACGTATAGATTTGCGGCTGCAAATGGAATCTGATCTCCGGCGAAACATGCTGGAGCGTTGATAGGCAGCTTCCTTTGCAGCCATGGAACCGGGCCCGCCTATCAATCTGATGGGCACAATCCACCCTTGGACCCGCCGTGCTAGGCACACAGTATCGAACGCATTTGCCGTGCATGTTCGGCGCTTGACGCACTGAATGTTCTAGCAGTCTGCAGAACTCTCGGTCTTGGTACTGCAGAACCCTCTGCGTCCGGTAGGCACAGTGGATGCTTGCGCAACTCCCAATCCCCAGGTGACCTGCGATTTGATTGGAGGACGTCTTCAATGATGATAGGCAACATATATTGGTATTCTGCCTCGCGAATGGCCTGATCTGCTCGGATCGCATGCTTTGTCACAGAAAAATTCTTGCAATAGGCGGCGGGCGCCAATCCAAGCCATGCAGAGCGGCGTGCAGCCTGCGACGTATTCATCACAACGTTGTCGTCTCGAAACCCTCATACGCTTCATAAAGCCTTTCAACGCCATTCATTTTGCAGTGGGCTGGTTCGTAGCTTCCGGGTATCTGATGGCGTCTGCATGTGCCAGAACAATCCAGCTGCCTAGCGAGGTGACAATGTTGACCAGTGGGTCTTGCAGAAATCATCGGTATCTTTTTCAGCTGAACTCGACACGATGTACCTGATGTGGAGTTTGCGCTCATGTTGCATTGGGAAACGACGACATATCTCATCATGGCGGCTACGAGCTGACATTCATTTGTCGGCATTGCGGTGACATTTGCTGCCCCAACTTCGTGAATCAATATTGCGGCAGGTGCCTGGCACTAGTCTGCCACCGATCGACGGCAGCGAGTCTGCAGACCAAGACCTTTGTTTGGACCCTGATGTTTTCGGATCTGTGATCAGCAGCGACGACAGCGACAATGGCGATGTGGGGGTGCTGGTGCACACAGCAGTCCCTGTGGCAACAACCAGGTGTTCGTTCACAAAGTGACCTGTGTGCTTCAGCAAAATAAGGTCTAGCTGATGCCTGAACGGATGGATATTCTTCAGAGGCGATAGCGAGACAGGTGAGCGCAATGCCCTGTGAGGTGATATTCTCAGCTCCATTTATCGACGCATCTGCCTACGCTGTTGGCACATATAGCTCCAAGCTGACGGCAGGCCCAAAGACCACCTCCAATTTCGCTTCTGCTGCAGGTGTAAGCCCTCACCATCGCTGACGGATGCTTTGGCCGATCTGACGCTGGGGCGAACGACGCGAAACAGCGCACCCACCCTGGTGCAGATCAACGAGGCGCTGCGCCAGCAGTTTGAAGAACGCGGCATGACCAACATGCAGCTGCGCAAGTAAGTTCTGCTGCTACACGGAAATGTATTTCAATACTCTGTGGCCCGTCAATAGCATTGTGCAGCGGATTGAGCATTCGCTGAGCTAGCAAACAAACATATTGAAGCCAATGTTCTGCAGGGAGTTCCGCGCGTGCGGCATCTGCCTGGCGGACGGACAGATGCTCGGCAGCGAGGCGGCGTTACGAGCGCATCTGCAGCACGATGCCTCCAAGGTCGTGCCGCGGTCGGCGGCCAAGGAGCTGCACTACGTCAGGCAGTGCCTGATCGTCATCTGATTGGCTGTCTATGACCAGCGCCATTGTCAAAGCGCTATGGTGATGGGGCAGAGAGATTACACTGTTCCAGACTCACTCAGGCTGATTAGCGTTAATAGATGTCAAAGCTGAGCAATGCGATCGGCCAAACCCTGTTCGAAAGGAGTTGCTGCGTTGTGCCACCAGACTTTTGTGCCATTATTGTCAATTAATTCTGCACAAATGGTCTATGCCATCCACATAGCTTTCCTCCCGCCATGTCTTGGTCTTCTAATCCTCTTCTGTCACTCGCCATAATCTCCTTCGCCGCCATGCCATCATTCGTCCCCCATTGTATGCTGCCGCCATCTTCAGGTTGGTTGTCGCGACAGCGGCGGCATACTATGCCGTATAGTATGGCATAGTATGGCCACTGCCTTCGTCTGCGCAGCCCGCCGCGCTTCCTGCCGCTGTCAAGAGCTCCCGCCTGCACATCACCGGCGTGTTTCACATGGTACCATGTGAAACACGCGACAGCACAAAACACTGGTCACACGCAAGCATGCAGGCATCAAGCAATGCAATTCTACGCAGCATGTGTTCATTTTAAAGAGACATGAGTAGGCTTCGCTGAGTCGCTACCGAGGCAAAAACACAGCCGCTGAACTGAGCCGACGACGCGCTGGCTGACGATGAGAACGGGCCCGCTGCCAGTGGATTGAGCATAGGGCCACATGCGTGCACTTTCACACCCGCCTTGCCAGGATTCACGCTGTTGCCGCTGCAGCGGCCAGCCTCCAGTGCGGAGTTACTTGCGCTACAGCAATGGCCGCAACCTTTTTTTTTGCACTTTCTGCCACCTTTGCACCGGAGCCACATGGTTTCATTTGATCAAGCCGCTGTTGTGGGTCGATGAGCTGACGCCGCTTGCCGCCACCAACTTTCAGACAGTGACGCCCGCTCTCAGAGAGGGCCCCCATTGGCGTGCAGGCCAGCAAGGCTGCCGGACGTTTGCATTTGTGTCAACACCACTATCGCCGATGCCGCTGTTCGCCGCCGACCTTGAGAAAAATCGATCTGGGTTCCAGTCAACGCTGGTTCTCAGAGAGGGTCCATGTCGGCGGGTACTGTAGCAGTGCTTCCAGGCGATGACACCTCGTCTCAGCCCGTTTGTGTGTTTGTGTGTTTGTGTATGTGTACTGCCTTTCACCGCAGGCTTTTGTCATGGGGGCTGGTTACGCCGCCCCACGACGGCTTTTGTCATGGGGGCTGGTTACGCCGCCCCACGACACCGTCCAAGTGCATTAATGCACTTGGCAGTGATTGATTTGTTCGTTTGACGGCCAGGTGTCAAGAGCGGCTTGTACTTGTGTCGACTTGATGCTCCTGCGTCAGGTGCGATGGCCATTGAGTTCGCAGCTCCGGCACAATTCAACTGCAACTGCCGCTGCGCTGTCATGGCGGCTGTGGTTCAAAGCGACTGCAATCCTCCAGCGACGTCAGGTGTTGTCTGTTCGCGCCGTGATGATGCCCACTGAGGACAAACACATCAGGACGAACTTTGCCACTGTCATTCTGTCTCTTTGCCACAAGAACTGTTTCATTGATGGCTGGGGCTGCTGTGTGAAACAGTTCAGTGAATAGCGCAGGAATGGCGGCGCGTGCGCCATCTGTGGCGGCACATTCCATGAGCAGATGCTGCTCATCACCAACTGCTCTTGAGTCACAAAACTCGCATGTGCGCGGCTGTCGCGGCACCGGCGGCCTCTGCATTTCAAGGGCATGCCAAGCCGGCAGCCGGCGCAGCTTTCATGATGCATGTAGTGGCATTATTGCACTGCTATTGATTCCTTGTCATCTCCGGCTTTCATAGCTCTGGGTGAGCTGGCGATTCGCATGGCAGGACTGCGATGTGTCCGTCAGCTTTTTGACCAAGTTCTTGCACCACTGTAGAGCTTTCATCAGAACGTATGACGTGGAGTTGCTGGAGCTTCTGCATCAGAGGCAGCTGCATCATTTGTGTTGTATTCTTTGTGCCTTGCAAGCTTGATAATGAGTCAAGCGCGGCGACAGCTTTGGGGAACTGGCGGCAGATGATGTGGACAGCAAGCCAGGGGCGGGGGCGTCTGGTGCAACAGGGTAGTGACCTGGTGTCAATGTCAGCACTGCATGCTTCTGCTGCTGAAGTGCAGTGTGTGAAACTGCTCAGAGGCCAAGGGCGGCTGATTTGCTGCACCAACTGTAAGTATGCCCTGTAGCCCTGAACGATGTACCGCAGAAGTCTTCAGCGCCGCGCCGTCATTTGGCGATGGCAGATACTAACTCACCATACATGTGCACAACTGACCTAATTTTGGGGGTCTGCTGCGCTGAAGATGACACGCACTGAACTGCAACTGCCTTCCCGGGGACTGAGAACAGCCCTGTCTTGGAGCTCTCAATGAGCTGAATCTCATCTTATTGTCGCTGCATCCCAGGCAAATCGTTGACAGTCACACGGGATGAGCCGCTGTCTTCCTGCTTGCGAAGCAGCCAGCTGGCCACATGCTGCTGGTGATCGATTCAGTGCAAGTTGCTGACGGCCACAGGAGCAGCTCACGACAGTCCTCAAAATCCTGGGTTGAAAAGAGCCCGCCACTTGTCAGCCGTCGGATTTTGACCCCCGCCTCTCACCATCCCGCTCACTTTCCTGCATTTGCAGCATTCGTCGTCTTGCAGACCACCGTTTGCAGCAGCCGTTAAACGAATAAACGGCGGCCGCCATGAGGCATACTCGGCTGCTTCTGGCGCTGGCGCTGTGCTTCTGCGCGGCTTCCCTGGTGGACGGTGAGAGCCTCTGCTCGTGATCCTGCCTGTTTCACGTACCCGAATCCGCCGGTCTGTGCCTTCAATAGCTCGTTGAACATATCGTAGCTGGCGGGCTCGCAGTGCAAGCTCTGTGCAGTCCGGCTGGCGCCCTGTCTCAGTCCCAGAACCATTCTTCCGTCCTTGGCGGTGAGTCGGCGTTCAGGCGGCCGATCTGTTCGATTCTACGCCGTACACTGCGGCAGGACAGTTCGATCGTGCAGGAAAAACGTGCAGGAAAAGTACACGTTGTGCCGGTGGCAACGCCCCTTTCACATTTGCCTCCACCTGCTGCGAAATGGGAAGCCCGCAGCATCAAGTGTGCGCACTTGGCAGTCTGCCGCCGGCGCAGCATCGTTGAGATGGTCAGGCAGCAGAAAATGCCACCATCGACCCTGCTCAGCCAGCCAGCCAGCCAGCCACACAGAAGAATCTCGGTCCAGGATGCACTAGCCTGAACGAGCGGGTCGGGTTCAAACGCGCAGCCACAAGTTTTACTCATCCGACTGATACAAATGCGCTCCGTCTGACTCTTCCAGCATAGGTGCAGGCAGCAGACAACGTGCGGTGTGGTGCTGTGCCGGGAGGACCCTACTTTTGGGCGCGCTCACCCCTATACCTCATCATTTCACTGGCCACACCGCCTTTTGAACGTGTCATTTCACACCCGGTCATGTGTTGCTTCCTGCAGGCCAGGGCTACTACGGTCCGCCGTCACCGTCGCCGCCGCCGCCTCCACCGCCGCCGCCGCCACCTCCGAGCACCCGCAGGTTCGTCACACCAAAATCACACATCGAGTCATTTGCAGGTGCCTGGCACAGCACGTGGGACACACTGCATATGTGCTGCCGTCAACGCTGATGCCAACCGGGACGATCTGTCAGAGGCTGGAATCGACAGCTGATATGTCGTCGCTTCGCTGTGTCTGATGGAGGAGCCAGGCAGGTTGTTGTTTCGTGATGTCGTGCACGGCAACAGCCTCGATGTACTGTAGGCACCAGTCTCAACCTTATTTTCGCCTTTTTGCAGGTTGCAGCAGGCCACATACAGCCCGCCGCCTCCACCGCCGCCGCCTCCGCCGCCGCCACCCTATGGCGGGCGCAAGCTTCAACAGGCATCTTACAGCTCGCCGCCACCGCCGCCTCCGCCGCCGCCGCCACCTCCTTACGGACGCCGCAAGCTGCAGCAGGCGTCCTACAGCCCGCCGCCGCCGCCGCCACCCCCGCCACCGCCGCCGCCCTACGGCGGCCGCAAGTTGCAGCAGGCATCCTACAGCCCGCCACCACCTCCCCCTCCCCCGCCGCCCCCGCCCCCGT
>JAABUL010000993.1_pt1 | contig 57337 bp, 100 predicted proteins | sample 5559151 | NCBI WGS metagenome assembly JAABUL01 (sample SAMN10711876, study PRJNA513368) | rock metagenome | isolation source: Antarctica rocks | place: Antarctica: Victoria Land, Pudding Butte sud
CCCACCCACCCACCTGCCGCAGCCGCCCACCTGCGGTTGCTGACCCACCGGAGGCTTTGCTCTTTGCACTCAAGGGCCGCCCATTTCCACCACACAGGTCACCGGCTTCCGAGATGCCGGCGCCGCTGGTACGGCCGTGGACTTCTCCCTGTTCTGGGTTCCGCACAACGCCACCGACCGCTACAACTCCCCCTCCACGGACTACCGCCAGGGCGCGGCTGCAGCAGCGCAGTACTTTTACCAGATGCTGCTGAATCCTGACGACCCGGACAACGGCTGGGGCTTCTGGCAGGCGCGCGCCTACCTCGGCCCCGAGCTCGCAACGTTTGGGGCGCAGACCATTGTGCCGCCGTCGCCGCCGTACGACGTCTGCTATTACAACTGCCCGCTGTACAGTGCGCCGCCGCCGTCGACGCCGCCGCCGCAGCAGCCCGCGTCGTCTATTGCAGCTCCACCGCCGGACAACACAGGTGTCGCCGCAAACGGCGGCCGCACGGACTCCAACAAGCTGAGTACGCAGACGCCGAGCGCTCCGCCCCAGTCTCCGCCCAGCTCCCCTCCCAGAGCTCCGCCGGCGCAGCTGCCGTCAGCGCCGCCTCAGTCGCCGCCTGTGTCCCGGCCGTCGCCGCCGCCCTCGCAGCCTCCTTCGCCGCCGCCGCCGCCACCGTCGCCGCCGCCAACGCCCCCGCCGCAGCCTCCACCGGTGCCGCCGCCGTCGCCGCCTCCCCGGCCGCCTCCCACCAGCCCGCCGCCCAGCCCGCCGCCGCGGCCGCCCCCCAGCCCGCCTCTGAGCCCGCCGCCGCTGGCGGTCACGACCTCGGCCCGCTCGGTCACGGTGTTCAGCAAGCAGAGCAGTAACCGGCTGCGCCTCAGCAGCGCGCCGCCTGCCGGCACCGTCCCCCCAACCACCACGGCCTCGACGGTCGACCAGCCGCTGCTGGTCGGCCGCGGAGCGTCGCCGGCAGTGCAGGTTGAGGTTCCGGCATCGCTCGCTCGCATGTCTGCCATGGGTCTCACCTCCCACAACGCCAGTCCCTGCCTGCTAGCTTATGCTGTACAAACAACTTTGATGGCCGCCTGAAAGGGTTTGTGACGAACCTGGACCCTGGAATTTGTGCAGGTGGTCGTGGGCCAGGACGCCGGTGCCGTTGCCAACACCACCATCACGGCGGTCCACTTTGTGGTCAACTCCGACGGCGTGCTGGAGACCAGCGAGAGCGCCGCCCAGATCCTGGTGAGTGCTAGTCCTCCTCTGCAGGAGCCCTTGACCGTTTCCTGATGTTCAAAACGTTAGCCGGTTCCAACTGTAGCGTGCTCCAGACAGTGCTCGGCAGCAGGCTTGAGCACACAATACTGAAGCTCCTTCACCGCTATTCGCAGGTGAACCCTGCACTGGCTGGCGCGCCGGACGCCCATGTGGCGGCGCTGGACATTTCCTTCACGGCTTCCGGCCCCGCCACCGGCCCTGCCGGCCGCCGCCGCCGCCTGTCGGCCGTCGGCTGCGGCGCCTTGCTGCCGGTGTCTCTGATTGCGTACAACGACTACTCCTGCGCCGATTATGCGGCGCTGTTGACAGACTACGCGGCGCCCATGACGGGTGGCGGCATGCCTGGTGCCATGACCGCGGGCACGAACGGCAGCGCGATCGCGGCCGGCGGCAACTGCACTGGCGGCGTACGCCGCGTGCAGCAGGCGGCCGCCACCGTGGACGTGCCGCTCGGGGGCATCGCGGCCGCGCTGGCGAATGCTTCCGACTTTCATGACTTCACCTCCCTGGTGAGCTACATTTGCATGTTGTACTGCCGACTGGACTGTCTCCTTACATTTGAAGCTGCGCTGCTTTGGAAGGTTGCGCTCGGGCAACCGGCACCCAAGGACGAAACACATCATCCTGCTCTGCCATGACTAGCGGTGTGGCTGACTCCTTGTGTGCTGCCGCTCCCGCAGGACATTGCCATGGACAGCAGCTGCGGCACGTTGCAGATAGCCTCGCTCGCGCTGACGCTGGCGCCCGGCCCGCCACAGGTTTCGCGCTCCACACTGGCTTCCCAGGGCCTGCTCAGCACCACCACGGCGGCGCCGACAGCGGCTCCCACAGCTGCCCCTACGGCCAGGCCCACGGCGGCGCCCACGGCCCCCCCGGCAGCTGCACCGACGGTTGCCCCGACAGCCAAACCCACTGCAAAGCCCACGGCGGCGCCCACGGCGACGCCGACAGCCGCACCAACGGCTGCTCCGACAGCCCGCCCCACAGCTAAGCCGTCGGTGGCGCCCACGGCGGTGCCAACGGCTGCCCCGACAGCCGCGCCGACAGCTTGGCCCACTGCAAAGCCCACGGCGGCGCCCACGGTGGCGCCGACGTCCCGTCCAACAGCTAAGCCTACGGCGGCGCCGACAGCCGCGCCGACAGCGGCGCCAACGGCCGGTCCGACAGCCAAGCCCACGGCGGCGCCGACAGCCGCGCCGACAGCGGCGCCCACGGCCCGCCCGACGGCCGCGCTGACCAAGACGCCGACTGCCGCGCCCTCCGCCGCGGCGGTCTCGCTCACGCAGCGCCCAAGCGCAGCCCCCACGGCACGTCCGACGGCTTCGCCGACTGCAACGCCAACAGCGGCGCCCACAGCCCGCCCGACAGCAGTTCCAACGGCATCGCCCACCCTGAAACCGTCTGCTGCGCCCACAAAGGCGCCGACGGCCGTTCCCACCGCCGCTCCCACGTCTAGGCCCTCGGCGGCCCCAAGCAGCGCCCCCACTGCCGCTCCTGCTTCCGGCGCAAGGAGTGTCGTGCCAACGCTGAAGCCGTCGCCGCCGTCGATGAAAGCGCCCACCGCCGCGCCGAGTCGCAGCCCCACAGCAGCTCCGACGCCTAAGGTGGCCGCGGTGGCTACGGCAGGCCCCACCAAGGCGCCAACGGCCGCGCCGACGGCTGTGCCAACAGCCAAGCCCAGCGCCAGGCCCACAGCCGCGCCCACAGCGGCGCCGACCGCGAACCAAAGTGCTCGCCCCACAACAGCGCCGACGGCCGCGCCGACAGCAAAGCCCACAGCTCGCCCCACAGCGGCGCCGACGGCCGCGCCGACAGCAAAGCCCACAGCTCGCCCCACAGCAGCGCCGACGGCCGCGCCGACGGCAAAGCCCACAGCTCGCCCCACAGCGGTGCCTACGGCTGTCCCGACCAAGGTGTGCTGAGACTGGGATCTCGACCTGCTGCACATCTGTTCACCCTGCTGCTTGGCCCAGCTGCATGTCGGGTGTTCAGACAGCGCTCTGGAGTCGTCGAGGACTTGCCTTGCTGCACCTGGGGGCAAGCATGACCGGCAGTCTGGCATTGTGCGCCTGGATTAGTGTGGTGGTGACACTGACCTCGGCTACCCTCTCGATGCAGGCGCCAATGAAGGCTCCCGCTGTGGCGCCGACAAAGGCGCCAACAGCGGCGCCCAAGCCGCCGCCACTCCCGCCACCCCGACCGCCGCCTCGCAGCCCGCCACCCCGCATCTGGCGCCGGATGCGGCGGTAGCTGCCATGTCATCTCGCAAGTGGCACAGGCCACGGCCGCCGCCGCTTCGCCAGAGCTGTGCCTCCGGCGGTAGATTTGTCAAACTCTACACCCTTCAGCAGCGGCTGGTAGATTATTCCTAGAAGACTCCTGGATTCGACATTGACACAAAGTTACTACACAAATCATTCGAGCCCGGCCCTCTGCTGCGCAATGACCGCCACGGCGCCAGAGGATAGCCATCAGCATGTGGTTTCAATTGATCGATAGCGTAGCTGCTTTCGCATGTGATTTCCCTTGCACTTCCCAGCAGTGCATCAGCAATGTCTTTTGCTCGCTCCTGGTGGTAGGACATATAGCTCGCTGAACACTGCAGTGTTGCAAGTCTTTGGTGGGTAGGCGACATTGTGTGGCTGCGTGCGCGATTCAGCACTCCCTTCTTGTATCAGTGGGACAACCACACATTGCTTGTTCCTGGTAATGTAAGCCTACCAAGTTGCCCCACATCCACAGGTACGTGAACTGTAGAACACTGGTGTCCACAGCTGAAATGCACCGATTTTCCGTTTATCTTCATCATCGTGTCATCATGAGCAAACTTTATCATTCAGCGGCTGGTCCCCGGCATGGCTGTCTAAAGCATATAAAACATGTGCCTGCAACGCATCTGGCACTGCGCGGGCACCAGTAGCAGCGGCCCAGCTGCGATGAAGACCCTACGCCTACCTACTCCAATATCAAAAAGGAAACCCAAAAACTGAATCGCAGTAGCTGCGGCCGCCATGTTGCTAAGTACAAAGTAGGGCTCCGCCTGGGCCACTCAATCACGTAGTGGCAGCATCTGACCAAATGCTTCAAACGGCCCCGCGTGTCCTCAAATCATAGGGCGGGCCGCCTCGTGGCATGCGCTTGCAGCGCCGCCGTCGCAGTCACGAACCGTTCGCCCACGGGTAGGATGCTTCTGGGCAGCCTTCAACCGCGCCGGTGGAAGCCTTCAGGCGCCGGCATGGGGTCCTGCTGCCGCCGGCGCTTGCCGTTTATGCGAGCCTTCGGACGGTGGGGCGGGCTGCCGCCAACTTTGGCCCTGGTGCGGCCGCGGCCGCCTTCGCAGGATGCGCTCGTGCCGCCGCTGCGGGACCTGCGACTTCCTCGTCTTCATCCTCGTCCCGCTCGTCGGACTCGTCGGATTCGTCCGACGGGTCGGAGCCAGCCTGCAGCATCCGAAACACAGCCACAGACTCAGCACGAGCTGTCAAATCTCACGCCCTTTATCGGGCAAAACGGTCTGTTCAGGTCAACATGTCGGCAAGCCCCTTATGTCAGGGTCCGTGTGCGGCGCGTGGCTGTGCTTGAGCAGCAAAGACTGCAACAGCCAGACAGGGCTGGCAGCCAATCTTGGTGCAGCCGGGAACAGAAGGCGGCAGTGTCGCATGGCGACGCACGTGATGCCGTGCGACGGGGATGGCCGTGGCGGTGCGAGACAGCCGGCGACCCCCCTGCCCACCCTGCCCACCTGCGCATGCAGCGGACAAAAGTCAATCGGCAAGTCACGACTCGCACTCGAGCGAATAACAAGTTTCCTTCAAGATCCTGAATTCCCCTAGTGATATTCCTCCGTTGTTTCCGTTCCTGGCTGTGTACAGGGCCTGCCGTCAGCCTACCTGCACACACTGCCAGGCTGCCCAGACCAGGACACCCCAAAGCAGACCCAAGAGGACGTCATTGCCGGCGCAATGGAACAGCAGGTGGAGTGGAAGACACGCCTGCGGCGCTCTCTTACAACACTCTTACAACACACACATGCCCTCCATAGCGAGTTGCAGCGGCTTTTTTCTAAGGGAGTTCACAGGGATTTCAGTGCAATTGGAAGGTGAACGCGCCTGCGGCGCCGCCTCCCGACACGCCCATGCCCTCCATTGCGACGTTCAGCGGGGCCAGGTGCTGCGTCTGGCTCTCCAGCGCCGCGATCTGTTCCTCGTCCTCAGATGCGCGGCGCAGGTGCGGCGAGTTGGGCGCGCAGCCCAACCGCACGCCCATCTTCACCAGCGTCTCCAGCGACTTGGCGCTGCAGGGTGGGAGAATCGATTAGCTTCATTGATACAAGGGTGATGATAGTTGCATCGTCAGTTTGGGTCTTCCGGGCGAGTTGGGTGCAGCCGAGCCGCACGCCCATCTTCACCAGCGTCTCCAGCGACTTGGCGCTGGCAAAAGGTGGGTGAATTCAGAGCGGGATTTTTCAGACTCATCGACACATGATAATGGTGTTTACCGCACGCCCGTCTCCGTCTCCAGCGGCTCGGCGCTGCAGGGTCGGGGCAGCAGGGCGTGGGTGACTAAAGAGGCAGACGCCCAGGGGACACTTTTAGGGACACTTTAGGGACACTTTAGGGACACTGTTTTAGGCTTTCTCTGGGCGCACCTGTTGTGCAGCAGGTCCTGGTCCACGACGAGCGCGTCTTTTCCGAACAGAGCGATGACGGTGGAGCCGCCGAAGGCAAAGTACCCCAGCTCATCGCCCTTGGCATAGGATTTACCCTCCTCCGCAGTAAACATGATTGAGCCCACCTGCCGAGGGGCCGGAAACTACGTGAGCAGGAGTCGGGTGAGACAAGGGTCACATGATGCAGAAATGCAAGACGAGACTGTGCTAGACAAGGAACGCACTCGTAGCTGCAGTTCCAGTCAGATCTGCATGCCTTGCTTAGTTCTAAGAAAACCACTGCTTTCGGTTCCTCAAACTTTCTCACCATAGTGGCGCCGATGGCGATGATGGCCACGGGTCCGAAGTCAGGGCTGTCCAGCATCACCACCGCCCGTTTGTTCTGCGCAGCAGAGCTGAGGGCTTTAAGCGCGTTCAACAAGGCTGAGCAATACCTTTTGTAGAGAAGGTGAGGCGCCGGGCTTAGCAAGGGTATGTTGTCTGTCTGCCATCTTGAAGCAGCGTGCAGCAGCGCGGAAACGCGCACTGAACAGCAGCAGTGCAAGGTCGGTGATACACTGCAACTCGGCCAAGTGCAGCAAAGCTCGGCAGCTGCTGGCATGCGAAAACAGCGCCTGCCGAGAACGGGGCACGAAGCGGCGCACCTGGGTGAACACATTGGCGTAAGTTGATGCGACCGCGATGGGGTTCACCGTATACAGCTTGCCGCGCACGTGGCGGATGGAACGTATTTTGCCCCCAACCGGAAGGTGGAAGCGGTGGTAGTCCTGTGAATGCAGGATTCAGGGTTTAAGGGCCGACGGTGTACAGCCTGTTGCGCACGTGGCGGATGAAGCGCAGCGTGCCGCTCACCGGCAGGTGGAACCAGTGGTAGTCCTGTGTAACACTACGGGGTGAGGGGTTCAAGTAGGGTTTATATTGAAGGTGACAGGCGTCAGAGGTTTTGGTGAACGTAGTGAGCGAAGCTGTCAAGTCGAGGACGTCCAGATGTCAGTGCAGGCAAGTTGGATGAAACCGCTACAGCATGATGTCACCACTCGGCGGCTGTCGGCATGCCTGGCAGGGGGTGCACGCAGTGGCGAAATGCTGCCAGCAAACAACGACGTTGCGGTGCACTGAGTCAAGCAATCTGTGTTGATCGATCCGATGTAAAACCGAACATCAGCCGGTTCAGCAACGTGGCCGCACCTGCGGCGCCAGCCGGAAGATGAACATGCTGCCGCCCTCAAAGGCGGGTGCCAGCGGCTCGCTGCCCTTGTTTGCTTTCTTGTCGTCCGCCAGCAGCCCCGCCAGCGAGAACTTGCGACCCTGCGCGGCGGCACAACAGCAGTTAAATGCCTTAAAACCTGCCTGTTTGACAACACCTGTTCATTTGAAATTCCAACCTGTCGAGTTCGTGATAAAGTATCCCAAACTCAGGGGAGAACTCTGTCTCTGCTCCCCTTTGGCTTTGGGCTGCGACCAAGTCAATCAGTTTGCGCAATCAGGCCCCAGCGTCGGCAGCACAGCTGCCAGACGGACATTCTTGGTCAACCCAGCCTCTAGAGCCCGCCACAGCCGCAGCTCAAGACAGGCGAGCCACTGGTCCCTGAACACGTGTGCTCAAGCTCGCATACTGAAGCTATTCTCTCAAACTTGTTATGGAAGATCAGTGCTTGCCTTGATCCAGCAGCGCGTGGCGTCTGAGACATTGGCAAAAGCCGACAGTCGGCAGTCGGCGGCGGACACCGCGACGTCCGCATGTTCCGGTTCCGCGATGGGCCGTGCGCTCGGCTTGAGCTTGCGGAAGAAGAACTGCAGCCACCAAAACAATCACACTCGAGGGCTGTTGTTGCTAAGCTGGTTCCACAGGTGATTGTCCGGACGCGCATGATGGTGGATTGCAGTGAAATTCAGCCAAGTGCCTTGCAGGCCAGCGTTGCAAACTCACAGGGCACCAAGCCGGCGCCCGAATGGGAGGCAGAGCAAATTTGGATTGGAGAGCAAATGCACGGCCGGTTCCCCGGCAGGCCGTGCACCTCGTTGAAGGTCTTGAAGCTTTTCACCGGGTCCAGGGATTCGCTGATGTCCACCTCGCCGCTGAAGGACTTGAGGAAGGCCGGGATGTTCTGCACAGTTGGGGACCCGCAAGGTCTAGTATCTTTTTTTGAAACCACAGATACACATGACGGTGTGTGGAATCGGTCCTCGCACAGAGGCAGCGTGCTCCTGCACGCAGCCGGAGAGCCGTGCAACAGGCTTGCCGCAGACAGCTGCACAGGCAGCTGCAGCGTCATGCTGCTGGTATAGCAATAGTCCCTTGCTGTCGTACTCAGGGAATGTAATTTTTGAAAAATTTCCGTCACGTAGCACAAATCACCTTGATCGAGTCGGGGGAGTCCATGTGGCGGCCCTCCTCCTTGGACATGAGCTCCAGCGTGTTGTACGCCCCCGTCTTCATCATCACCGCGCCCATCTGCACGCATGTGGACAATTCTCATCATCAGGCTACGTCCTGTGAATTTGTAGGCTGCACACGAGCTCCTGCGCTTTCGCTTTTCCCATCTTCACCATCGCCACGCCCATCTGCGTGCAGCCACACAACAAGATTGATGAACACGGGCGTCTACACCAGACGCTGAACAGTGCTGGGCTATTGTAGCCCCCCTGTGCATCATCAGTGCCCCCATCTGCAGGCAGAGAGCTTGCGAGTCAATCTTCACACGCTCGTGTACACCAGGCGCAGTTATTCACGTCTTTTGACGAGCTCCACTATGTTTTACGTGCCCATCTTCATCATCACCGCGCCCAGCCAGTTCACGGACGCTGATCAGTGTGCATCTGTGCAAATTGGCTGCAGACAGCTGGAGCTTGCGCACCGCGCTGCAATGCCCATTGCCACCAGTTTCCTCATCATCTTACATTCCGCCCTGCACCGGCCGCACAAATTGAGTTGTGTTTGCGCACTCGGCTCTGGTACATGTAACGTATGGCCAGCACCAGCGCGGGACTGATCCGCTCCTCCACCAGGCAACGTGACCGTTCATCAGATTCGGCTTCAACCGTAGTGAGAATCGAGAATCGTAAAAGCCTTTGTCGTATCTTACCCGGCTCTGGTACATGTTGCGCATGGCCAGCACCAGGGTGGGGCTGATCTGCTCCTCCACCAGGCGGCGCGAGGCGCGATCGTACACGATGATGCGGCTGAAGTTTCCCTCGTCGCCTGGAAAACACACAGGAACAACGATAGTAGCATCTGCATCCTGCATGTGAATGTTTCACAATTCAGCAACAGCCGCAGGTGCTCTGCCACTGCCACCATGTCACGAGGAGTCTGCAATGGCACAGCAGGATCCAACACAGCAACGAGGACATGTTGACCGGCGTCCGGCTATTGGGTGACGAGAAGGCCACTGGGTTGTCGGATCAATACTGCAAGGGGCGACCGTGTGATTTTCTGGGTTGCTGGTCCACCTTTGGGGTCCAGCGCCTCCCCCGCGGCGAGCGCGCCGCCCAGGGACTGCGGCGCCCACTCGCTCATCTTGAGCATCCATGCCTCGCCTGCCTTAGACGGGTCCTCGCTGCCCTGCGAGGACGCATGAACACGCAGAAGAGTGGATGATAGGTAGGCGGATACAGCGCTGACACACCCTGAACAATCGTTAGACCTCACAGGAACGGCAGGCGTCCTCCATGTGCTGCTAGCACCACCGCACACCTGGAGGGTGCTGCCGGTGGCCTGGTCCGCGCACAGCGTCATGTAGATGAGGTCAACCCCGCCTTTCGCTGATTGTTTGCTTAGTTTTAATTGTTCTATGTGCACCTGGAGGGTGTCGCCGGAGCCCTGGTCCATGCACAGCGTCATGTAGATGAGGTTGCCCCAGTCGTCCCCTGGCACCAGGTCCGCGCCGCTCACCGGGCACCGCTTGACCAGCTGCGCAAAGAAACCGACACGACAAGTTGCGTCAGCACGCTTGATGAGCTCACACAGCGCACTGTGACATCATCAGCGCCCGCTGTGCGCCGCTCACCGGGCACCGCCTGACCAGCTGCGCAGCACACGAGGATCGTTGCCATGTGCTGGTGGGCAGCCAGTTGACATCCTCCAGGCACCAGCGGCGACGGTGCACAGATCCGGCGGGGCCTGGGCTGCATGGCCAGCAAAGCATGCATGCATGCCCACAGCATCACAGGCAGCTTTTCCTTGGGCAACAATGCGGCTCCGCCTCGCAGACATGCGAGGCTGCGTCGCAGCGCACGTGGCACTTCCTGAGCACGCTGTAACAAACAGTGCCAGCACCGGGGGACGGTTCCGAAATCCACCCTTGCAATCATCGGTATGAGCGGCGATCGGCGCCCCGCCGACAACGACAGTGAAGGTATGACAGCGACGAAGAGGATGTTGACCAATGCAAGTGCGTCCCACCTTGCTGATCTCGCCGTCGGCGTGTGCGGCGGTGAGGCACGCCGCCAGTTCCTCCTCGGTCACATCGTTGGAGTTGTCCGAATCCGCCTTTCGGTACAGCGCCTCTATCTCCTGCTTGCTCAGCTCCGTGCCGAAGGCCTGTTGCATGCGATAAGGTTAATTCGTCCAGATGAGGACAGGCATAGAACCAATGGCGACAAATAATTGTCCGAATCACCTCGTAGTACAGCCTCTATCTCCCACTTGCACAGCTCCGTGCAGAATGCCTGTACGACTTTGACAGTGCATGTGAGCATGAGAATGCAAGCTGAAAGCACAAGTTGCCCGTATTTCGCCCTTGCAGCAGGGCGCCTCAGGCCCCTTCTTGATCAGCGCTGCGCTGCAAGCCTGTACTGTACCGGGGAGTTGGCCCCCCTTCTGACACACATTTGAGCACTGTCATTCGTTGAATCTGACAGCGGGCCTGCTGAAACCACATTCAGCAGTCTTTCTGAAGCTGGTGGGTGGGATGCTGCAGACATTGTGGATGGACAAATTTGCAATGGCATCGATCTGACGAATGGAGTCATGAGAAGTCTGACTGGCGCACCTGCACGAGGAGTGTGGACTCGGAGAGAGGCTGTTGCGGCAGCAGCAACATATGTATACAGACTATACAGATATTCGTATGATATATACTCTTACGAACGCCGATCACCTGCATGAGGAGCGTGAACTCAGAGAGCTCCAGGCTGCCGTCCATGTTGAGGTCTGCGATCTTGAGCGCCCGGCCCCAGAACTGCTTTTCCAAGTGCTGCGCGGCCCAAAAGCACAATCTTCAATGGTGGGCACACACTGGTTTCTGCAGAAGAGGCCGGCAGCAACGTGTGCGTGGGCAACCTTCGAGGTTTATAGGATTCCTGCGAGCTGGAAAATTCTATAAACCTCGCAAGCCTTGACATCACGCAAAAACGCACTACCAAAGCATCCGCGACCCCTGGTCAAGCGCATCTGCCCTCTGTACCCCACCTGCAGCGTGGCACTGGCGGTCTGCACGCGGATGCGGCCGACGATCTTGCTGAAGTCGGAGGGGCTCTTCAGGTCGTGCCACTGGCTGACGGGGACATCGGTGCCCCCGGCGCCGTCGCCGCCGCGCCCCCGCTCCGGGTGCTTCGCCGCTGAGCCGGCAGAGTGCGAGACCGCCGCCACACGGTGGCCGGCTGCGTCGTTCTCCGCGGACACCTCGCCAGAGGCCTCTAGGAAGTAGGAAGCAAGGTCCACGTCGCACCACCTGGGTCAAGGCAGGCAGGATGGAAGCTCTATTGCTTCTGCTAGCTTTGCGACTCCCAAGGATGGCGGCAGAGGTGGCAGGAGGGCAGCACACACCGGGCGGTGGATCTAACGACACGCAGCTTGAACACCCTCTCGCCAATCCAGTGCCTGCGCTGAGGCCTAAAGCGCGGCTTGCGACGGAAACCGAGAGAACCCTGCTGAAATTCACCCGACGAGCTCCCGCTTGGCTTTCGAGCGCTTCAGGCCGCGCGACGGCGCAGGCATGCGCGTGACGGAGATGCGCGCCATTGTCGCCTCCCCGCGCTGCAGCACCAGGTTGCGCCCGGCGCCCCAATGCGGCCGGCCGCTGGCCTCGCTGACTGCCGACGCAAAGGTCTGCGCGTTGAGATGAAACAGTTTGGTTGCTCGTCCACATTCGTCTGTTCCTACTGGACGCCTGGCAGCCTGCATCATGCGATGTGCCTTTACGCTGCAACGTGAAAGTGCAGAAATTTCAGCTGCGGCATGGATGCGGCATGCGGCACCTGCTCTCCGATGGCGACGGACGCGGCGTAGCGCTCGGATTGCTCCAGCTCCGCTTCCTGAAGCTCCAGCTTGATGAGCCCATACCTGCGCGGCGACAGTCACTGGGTGAGGGCCGGCGATCGGGCCACAGCGTTTTTTTCTGTGGGCGTGTGTCATGTCTGACGACGCTGCGGCGCGCTGTGCACGGTTTGGCGGTGGGCGTGAAAGCTGATGCTTAACAGGTTGACCTGCTGGGTGCGACAGGCAGTCCTGATGCCTTCTGCACTCCCAGTCTGACCAGGTGTAGCCAAGTGCATCAACGGCTTTAACGCCGCACGTCTTGTCTGCCGCAATGGCGCGGTCCGGCGTCGCGAAGAACTTGGTGTCAAGTCGCGCAATGCGCCGATCCATCGGCGGCTCCGGCTCATCGAGGTTCGACGACGAGTGCGGTATGAGCTTGCCCAGCCGCTCCCTCGAGGTGGTGGCAGCGACCTTGGCCTTCGCCAGCAGTTTCCGCACACCCGACATGGCAGTTGGTCTGGCGTGCGCTTGTCCTCTTATTCAGGCGACTAAGACTTCGAGCCTTTCCTCCGGGATCAGGTTTACTGCTTTGCGTGCTTCCCACCAATACGACACCGGCAGAGATGCCACGGAAGCTGGATCGCCACTGCCGTCAGCGAAAGCTGACGTGGGTATTGACTTCAAACAGCGTTGTAGCTGTTTGTATAGCAGCTGAGCGACCCCTCAGATCTCAAAGCGAAGGGCAAGGGTACGATCTGAGATGCTTGCAAAAGACGGAGCAAGCCTTCTCGCGCATGACCAGCCAGCTGGCAGGTCCGCATTCTTACAGAGTTTGCGGTCTGGCAAGTGCGAGCCTCTGCAGCAACTTGCGCGAGCTGCTGTCGTCCATGACGTGATCGCGACTCGGCGAAGGGGAAATCTGGAAGGGGCCGACACTTCTACCTTTTGATCAATTGCCAATCATTGATAGGCACTACCAGGTTGCGATCCCTGCTGACCACATCCTTCGTAGGATTCACTTCTACCTTTTGACAAATTGCCAATCATTGATAGGCGCTACCACCCTGCTGGCTTATTCCACCACATCCTTCGTAGGATTCAAACTGCCACGCTCTGAGCAACACGGCTTCCTTGCCGAGCCGCAGCTGGTAGCGCGTGATCGCTTTTCAGAGCGCCTCCCAGCCCATCCACAGCATGAGGCGCAGCTGGCGCTGGCGCGTATTCCGCACACGCTGTTCCCCACATCACGACATACCCATGGCACAGCTTGTTCATCCAGTCCGTCTAAATGCGGTCGCTTTCACTGCAGCGCTGGATTTGATGTGATCCAGTGCTAGCTAGCTCTGCGCAGTCAGAGAGCGGGCAATGGAAGGCGCGCTGGCGGCAGGGCATAGTAGCGGCGTGCACGCCAGACACGAGCGGTGAAACCACAGGGCGCTGCCAGTGCCGGCCACCCGGTACTCATCCCTGATGACCGTGAAATGTATCATAAGGAATAGTATTTCTTCAGACCCTGATGTCCGCGGAGCCTCCTGGGCCCAGGTCTCTCGTTGCAGAGCGAGATCCGAAACTGTGCCGCTGCAAATATGTCGAGCGGCTCCACAGCGTGCGTCAAGCTGGCAGAACATCCGCAGCTCTGCCGGGTAGTCCCGGATGGCAGCCTGCGGCCGCAGGCTGAGAGCAGCCTGCGGTTGTTGACGGACAACAGCACCAGATCATGCATCTGGTGAGGTCATAATTCACGGTCGCATCAAACTGAATGGAAGGCCGCCGCCTGTGTGCATCGCTCACACGATGCTGGGCACGAGGCCTTGACAACATCCGCTGCACCGAAACTATGGCTCGCATCTTACGCATCTGATGGCAGATCAGGTGCCAGCAACGGTCGAGATGCGTGCGAGCAGTGGCCAATGCGCAGGTTAAGTGGTTATCAAGACCGGGTTGGCAAATTAGGTGTTGTCAGCATTGATGTCAATGCTGATGTCAATGCGACAATCTGCATCTGGATGTTTGCATGCCGCTGCTGGATGCAATACCCTTCAAGGCGCACACGGCGCGCAGCATCAATGGTACTGCATATCTGCAACTGTCTGCAAAATTCAGAACCACCGGCAGATGAGATACTCCTGCTGCACCTCGAAGTCGTGCGACTGAGTTCTGATATTAGGGTCAGCATGACGTACGGCTGTCGTACGCAAGACGCCGCGATCGAACACACAGAGGCCAGTCATCGCTTGTCGCCGCCCGGCCAGCTTCAACAGCGAAGCAAGATTGGCAGATCATTCGTCGCCGCGCATCTAGCTAGTGACTAGATCGGTTTTCCAACTCAGCTCTGTCTTGTCTGCACGTGTTGGCACAGTTCCATCCTGATGTATTGCATGGATTGTGAGTGGCATGACAATGCAGTTATACACTGCGTCCTTTCCGCTGCACGGTGGAAACTGCGCTGACCAATCTGGCGCCCGCCGCCGCCGCCGCATGTCCCGCAGCGTATCCAGGTTCAGCTGTGCAGCTAAGGACGCCGGCACCACGCGGTACTGCTTAATAGGATCGCTGGCGCGGTGAGCATGCGGCGGCGGCCAAAACCTCAGACACGGTGGTAGCGGGCAACGCCTCGGACGCGGTGGCGGCGGCGGCAGTCAACGTTCCCGATGCGACGCAGAGGCGGCGGCCAACACGTCAGACACCGCAGCGGCAGCAGCGGCGGCCGACGCCTCGGACGCGGAGACGGCGGCGAAGGCGGCCAACGCCTCTGATATAGCGCCCACCGCCGCCGTCGTGCTGGTGGACCTAGAGGAGTGTCAGTGGCACGGCCCTCAAGGCATCCTGCCGGACGCATCGAAGGAGCACTGCTGTGGCAGCGTCGACACCGCCGCCGAGCTGGCCGCGACTGTGAGCCCGGCGGTGCGCGCGAAGTACGGCGCCCGCGTGGACACGCTGCTCTTCTGGCGTGCTCTCGGCATGGCCTTCTCAATGCGCCTCACCCCGGGCTACGACGCGTTGTTCCAGCCGCTGGCCCGCTGGGAGGCCCTCGCCATGTGGCCCGCCGGCGAGCCACATTCCACATACGGCACGGCGACACGGATCCGGGGGAGGGCCGCCAGGTCCCGCTGCAAGCGATGGGTACCTTCACTCCGAACTCAACCAACGTTGTTCAAGTTCCAGGTCCAAACGTCGAGTCCAAATGCGAAGTGTGCATCTGGTGTGCTAGACATGAATATCAACTCGATAACAAAGCACAAAGATGCCGCAGGAATTTCATGGCGGCGCTGTTGGTCTACCACCCGGACGTCACGCATGTGCACAGGGAATCCCGACATCCCGTCCCAGTTTGGCGCCTATCCTAACGTGACGTTCTTGATGTACGACAAAGCGGCGCACGACGCGCTGGACTCCGCCAAAAAGGCGCCCATCTACAGGGAATTATTCACCCTGGCCATGGGCGACGTCTTCTTTGGCACCTACTTGAGCAACTCTGACATGATGGCCATGGACCTGCACCTGCTGCGGACAGGGTTCTGTTCGGAGCTGGTCATGATGGAGGACTGGTACCACATTGAGATCGGCGGCTTTGGCCACGTCATCTGGAATTTCATGGGCGACAAATGGACATGATGGTGAACTTTACCACGACGAGCGGTTGGACACAGACGAGGAGTACGAGCACAGCGGCATCCTGGCGACGGGCTGCCGAAACCGCTGGATGCAACTGGTTGCTGGTTCCGCGCTGCCTTGATCTCCGCTGATTTAGTTCATCTGATTTTCAAGTTACCATTTGATTTTAAAGTTGCGATTTGGTTGCGTGTGAATGATAAGTTGAAGTAGTGCTGTGACTGTTTCTGAGAACCTGCCGTAGAGGTGTGCTGAACGTCAAGACGAGAGTTGGTTGTAATGTCTCAGGAATGCTCTCTGGAAAGCTTGCTTGCAGAGGAGTCTAATCTTTAGATTCCAAACTGCGCATTCACGCCCTCCACTGCCGCTGCGCTGCTGTGCTTGTTGATGCTAGAGATGCCTGACATCCAGCACCGTGACTATCAACGCAATCAAACCTAGAAAGAAGTTGTGGTCCTGACAGCTATGATGCACGCAGCAGGCCGATGCTGCAAGCCGCCCGTCAAAGAAGCACTCTCTGCTAGAAGGCGTCCAATCATGTCTGATGCGGCAGATTGCAGACGAACGCATCATGACAACTCGAGATGGAGCGTGATTGCTTCGGGCCTCTAATACCGCCGCTGGCCGGAGGAGAACAGCAGCAATGGCTTGCCCTTTTTCCTGCTGCTGCCCTGCAGCGGCCGCAGCTCATCTGACTCCAGCGCAGCAGACTTTGGTGGCAGGCCGCCGGCGGCTTCAGACCTCGCACCGTGGCCCCACGGCAGCGGCGCGGTGCTGGCGGTTGCCTTATCCGCCTTGCCGACGACGCCGAGTCCCGGGCCCCAGGGCTTGGGCCCGCCCGCCGCCGGCAACGCAGGGTTCGAGCCTGTGACCAGAATGAGGTTTGTGTCACCCTTGGAAGCCACTTCTGCAGGATCATGCAACGAGTTGTCCCTCGGGCGCAGCACGTCACGCCCGTGGTTCCAGACGTGGCATGCCAGAGCACCAGCGGTCGCCAGAACGCAATGTCAAGCAGAATTGTGTATTTGCTTGATCGGCGAGCGCAGCGGCGGCACCTTGCAGCGGCGACGAGCCGAGAGCGGGGCCGGAGCCGAGGACGGGCCCAGTGGCGGCATAGCCCAGGCGCGCCATGTTGGCAAAGGACACTCCGGCGGCCGGCGGCGGCGGGCTGCCGGCCTCGACGCCGCCGTCCCCCGCTGTGCCTTCCGCACCTTCCTGCTGCCGCCCGCCGGCCAGCAGCGCCGACTCCGCCAGCGCCGCCGCAAGTTCGCCGTCGCCAACGCTGCTACCGCCGGCGGCCGAGCGGCGCGCCAGCGCTGGGCGCGGCATGGCCTGCACCAGAGACATTGTCGATGTCAGCAGACAAAGAGTTCTGGGCGAGACCCCAGTAGTCCAGCTAGCATGTGTGGATATGGATCGTTATGACCTGCTGCTCGTGCATCAATTGTGAGAGGTCAAGCGTCTGGTAGCTGCGGCTGGCAACGCCAGGAGCATGACGATGATATCTGCCAATATTGGGATCGCAATCACAGTTGACGTGTGTAATACAAATAGTTCATACCCTGAGCTCGGCGGCGGAGGGGCCCATGGCCGACGCTGCGGCGGCACGCTCCGCGGCGGCTTCCTGTTCCACCGCCGACGCGACCGCCGCCGCCTTGGCGGCGCGCCTGGCGGCGCGGCCGGCCAGCTCCTCAGCGAATGCCTCCAGCACGGGCGCCGGCAGGACGCCGAACAGGTCCACGTCCACCAGCAGGGAGGTGCCTGCGCAGCAGTGTGCTAGCGGATGCTTATTCTGGATAAGGTCAGAGTTAGCAATGTAGCATGGGCAGCGGCAGGACGCCGGGCAGTCCCGCGTCCACCAGCATGGAAGTGCCAGGGAACAAGTGGCGGCCAATAACGGTGAGATGGCGCACCGCGACCCTGATAGCAGGTCATGTTTGCAGCCAGAAATTTCGAATTCAGTTTCCCGAGTTGAGCAGCCAGCCGTTGGTTGTATCCCGCACCCGCACATCAACAGCCAAAGGATCAGCCTGCGCACCTCCCAGCGGCACGTGCGACAGCATGCGATAGCACCGCCGGACGTGAAGTGATGTCACTGACGGCTTGCTGAACAGGGGCTGTGGGCAGGGCACCCAATGCCCCTCTAAACCCAATGTCCCTTCAAACCAGAACCAGCTCGATCTCGTCAGCTCACCTCCCAGCGGCACATGCGACAGCGTGCGGTAGCGCCGCCGCGTGGCCGCTGTCTGCGTGACGCGCTCCACCTCGACGACGCGCGCGGAAAAGCGCGGCGCAGCGTCCGACGGCGCGCCGCCCGCCGCTGCCGCCAGCATGCGCGCCGGCAGCGACGCCAGGAATGCCGCCTGCCCGTCGGCCGCCTGGTAGAAATACTGTTCCGCGGGCGGCAGCTGGCTCACAAAGCCACGGCCGCGCGGCGAGCCGCCTACACAGTGGAATCGTTGACAGTCAGTCAAGGCAGAATGCCTGACAGAAGTGCAGCAGGCGGAGGCCGTGTTACGTCACTGTGACGCAGCATGTCTCCAGCGTCAGCGCACGACCCGGGGTCACAAGGCTCCTTCCCTGCTTCCTTGCGCCATGCAAATCCCGTGTCATGCTGGAAACATGCATCAATGAGCAGCGCGGCCTGGCTTGGCCTTCCAAGTTGGAGGGAAACCTATCGCATATGGCAGGGCCAAGTCAGACGTGGCTGACTGTGGTGTGCGCAGCCAAGCTGATGGGGGCGCCTGACCTGAAGGCGCCAGGACGGCGCTGTCAGAGCCGAGGGAAGTCGCCAGCACATCTGGAGGCAACGCCGCAGTCGGCTGCGGCGCCTCTGCAGCCTGCTGCCCGTCTGCCACAGCTGAAGCACAAAGCCGCAGTCAATGAACACATGGAATGATTCGTCGTAGACATATACCGCAGCAGCTCAGAACGACAGATTGTGGTAAAGCCCCATGGGATCCTAGAACGAGAATGCGCTGGCAGCGAGGCTGTATGGCCCTTTACAGCCGGATTATGTCTGAAGGCCTGCACCGAAGAGAAATCGACGCCCAGCACTCATTGCCACATACTATGTGTATCTGCTCTTCTGGCATTTGCAGTCATGCAGATTCTAACTAGGTTCGGTGCTCGAAGATGCTCCCACCTGCTATAGGACTGACAGCATCCTCATCGGAGAAGGCTGCCTCCACCTGCATGGCACTGCCGCTCGTGCCGGCGGCTGCCCCGGCAGCGGCTGGCCGCCCGCTGGGCAGTGTCGGGAAAGCCGCGGCGATGGCCGCGGCTTCTGCGGCGCGGGTAGACGCCTCTACCGCGGTGACCGTGGCGGCCTGAGACACCTGCACAGGTGAATGTTATTCCCCTGTGTGTGCAGGAGAACCACGTTGCCCATGCTCAGCAGCAGTGCCAGGCAGGTCTGCCGTCTGGTCCACTCAGTGAACCCGCTTTTGCCCCCACATTCGTGTTTCTGGTACTGCAAACATCTGTGCCGTGACATTCTCCACTGCAGACAGGTCTGAAGCCCAGACCTGTGGCGCCGGACCCCGATACACAGCAGAAATCTTGCGCGCGCCTGCTTGACGGCGCGCGCGGCGATGGCGCCGGCCTCCTGTGGGCTGGGCAGCTCCGCCGCCATGGCCGGCGGCATGGTGGCCAGCAGCGCCCGCTGCCGCCGCTCTGCGGCACCCGCGGCGCGCGTCGCGAGTAAGTCCTGCGCCACCCATATGTAGGGCGCCTCCACCGCCGCATCCGGCCCGCCCTCCGCCGTCACCTGCAGTAGCAAGTCCGATCGATGCAGTGTGGATGTGCAGAGTATTGATGGGAAGGCGCATGTCGTCTGCAGGTGCTGAGGTCCTGCCCAACCCAGATGTAGGGCACCGCCGCCGCCGCGTCCGGCCTGCCTTCCGCCGTCACCTGCAAATCGCCAAAAATGTCCAACTTCATAAGGTGGTGCCCTAGGATTGCTGAAAAAACATTTTCTAGTACTATGTGCCACGGCACCCGCGTTATAAACCCGATAAACCCCGCGCAACTATGCGAGGACCGGTAACGCACGAAGCGCACGAGCTCTCTGGCTCGCCGGGACCGGATTCGCTGTGAAGCGGCCTCGCATACCGGTGGAAGCGACCAACACAAATTGCCTGAAGGTTCACACGAAATGAGGGTCAATGTGAGAAGGCGTTTACCTGAACAGCAGCAAGTGCTTTCATGTAGGTGAGGACTGGGGAGCTGACTCGAACTAGAAAGTCCTCCACAGGAAGAACGGCTGCAGGGTGGCTCTCTGCCGGGCATTGCATCAGCGATGACATCCCGACGCACGCGAGGGAGCGCAGTAGTGGATCTTTGTCGTTAGCAGCGGCTGTCAGTGTCAGCATATCATCGATGCTGGGAGGAAAAGAGTTTGCGGGGGATGCCGCGCACCTGGGCGGCATGCTGCGCCAGCTCCTCCGCGGCGCGCCTCCACAACGGCGCCGGGTCCGCCACGATTGTGAACTTTGCAAAGCGGTCCGCCACCACCTCCGCCGCCAGCCCGCGTTCCCCTGCATGATGGCAGTGTCTGCTCTCGCATTGCACGTAAGTTGCTCCGATTTGCAGCCGACAGGGCCAAGAGGAACGGCAAGCCTGTGTGCTGCCTCATGACCGGCCGCAGCACTGTAGAGAGCCGCAAAGAGACCGTGTCCTGCAGGTGGCGACGCGGCTACCAAATAGGAAAGATCTCGTATCGACGAGCACCTTTGTCTGCCGCGGCGGCGGGCTGAGGTTTCACCCACGGCGCCGTTGCCGGCCCCTTCGGGCTCAGGCCGCCGCTCGCGGCTGCGGCGGGACCTGCGCCGTGCTGCTTTGGCGGGGAGCCGCCCTTGGGCTGCGCCTCCTTGGCCGGCGAACCGGGCTGCCGCTGCTGCGCCGGCGGGCACACCTGCGGCACAGGACACTTTGTCACGCTCACAAGGAGACAACTGGCGCACTGGCGTCGATCGTTTACACTTGGCAGCCATGCAACAGACGCCCCGCTTTGGGCTGCAGCTGTGTCAACATACAACACAGTGGGGCAGTGCAGTATTTGGTGCACACCCACCTGGTGCGGGATGATGGAGTTGCGCGGCCGCCGCAGCAGCACAAACTCCACCTCATCTCCCACCTGCGCACAGTAAAAGATAGAATCGAAGCATTTCGGCCTGGCAAAGCATGCATGCGATGCTCACTCTTTCAAGATGCAGGAGCGTGTGGATGCCCGTATTGACATGCTGGACTCGTGTTCACATTCTGATGGGATGCAGCTTGTCTCCCCTTGCCCATAAAGAGCGTTTTCGACTGACGATGTTTGTTGGGTTTTTCTAGGTTTGTGCCTGACCTTCACGGGCTCCACCCGGTGGGCGGTCAGCAGCCGCAACTCGCGCGCCGCGATCTGCGCAAAGCACAGCGGGCAGGGCGCCGTGCGCCGGAAGTTGTCGCCGCCGTGCGTCACCTGACAAGCAGCAATGACTGCACATTGAGCTGCCTGCACGGTTTGGATGCTGGGCGTGCACTCTGAACAGTTGGGATCCTAGAGAATCACAGTGTTGTTGCCCAGCTGGGTGTTGTCACATTCTGGTGCTGCCGCTGCTGATGTTCCACTATGCAATAACGACGGTTGCCCAGCTGCGACGGTCAAGTAAAGAGTCAACGTACCAGGTGCTGCACGATGGCGGGGAAGGAGAAGACGTGGCCGCAGGGCGTGATCTGCGGAGCGACCGGCGGCCCCAGCGCGATCGGGCATGTCAGCGGCTCCCCGCCAGTCTGCATGTCCACCTGTGGAACATGCCGCAAATTTCGGTGACAAGAGGGTCGAAACCCATCCAGCATGCGCAGGCAAGACGGCTGCTCTAGAGAATGCCCGGCGCCCTGCGACTCAAGCCCACGCTTTCTCAAAAGGCAAGCACTTGGGTGGCAGCTTCTGCTCAATTTGGCCACACTCTCAGAGCCGAAGCGGCCGCTGAACGCCTGTTCTTCATTCGCGTATCCCTGAACAACTTGGCCGTTTCCACTCCTCACCTGGAGGATGTCATCCCAGTCGAGCGGGAGGTCCGGGTCTGCCGATGCGGCGGCCAGGTCGGCGGCGTCTGACACCACGAACGAGAAATTTGCGGCCAGGAATTTGTTGCGGTCGTAGAGCGCAGGGCGCGGGCCGCTGCGCAGCCGCCGCCCGCCGCCCGCGCCGTCGCCGCGTCTGCTCTGCATTGTACAAGGCACCCCCGTTAAGTAGTGGAAGTTCCGCATCTTTGCCAGGGGCGACTCTTACTTAGTATTGCAGGCATGCACAATGCAGCAATTTCACAGCGCTGTCGCCAGGCTGCTCCCAGTGCAGAGCTCACGTCATAGCGCTGGAAGTTGAGCAGATGGTCTGCGCGCATCGCCGCGCCGCGCTGCGATGCGCCGGCCGCGGAACCGCTCGCCTGCTGCTGCTGCTGCTGCTGTGGCGGCGGCTGCTGCTGCTGTGGCCCCACGGGAGACGCCGCCTGCTGCCTCTCTCCTCTGCACACACGAAGTATGAACGCAGTGAACGTCACAAATACGCAACTTCTTGCTGTTGAGCACAGGCAGCATGAGCAGTACATTGGGTCTGCAGGTAGGCACAAGTCGCTGTTGTGCTCATGCAAGGCGTCGGCTTTGCAGCGCTCACTTCTCCGGAGGCCTGTCGCCACGCCCGAACGCCTGGGTGAGGCCGCCGCCCCCGCCGCCGCGGCCTGCGCGCCGCCCTCCTCTGCGCCCGCCGCGGTCGCCGCCGCGCTCATGGGAGCGCCCCCCATCCTTCAGCCCATGCATGGAAGCGTGTCACGGCCAGAGCAATGAATAACAACATGAGCATGGAGTTAGATCCGATGGCCGCGTGGTTACAAGATGATGAGCAGGCAATAGACAGCGCAAAAGTGCATGCACCGACGGCTCTGCAAAATCCTACCTTCCTGCCAGACGCCGCTGGGCCACTCACGACGGCGCCTTGGCCGCGGGCGTCCTGGCTCTTCGCTGCGCTGTGCGGCCGCTGCTCTGTTGCCGCAGGCCCTGCAACAGTGAAAACAGATGCAGGATTAGGATCGCGAGGCTGCATGCTTCTGTAGAGTAGACAGTGGTGGACACATGCAAATTTGAAGGCGGTGCGAACGCCTCGCACACAGTGTCCACAATTTGAGCATCTCAGAGATACGTTGTGCGACATTGTGACGGCCTACAGCAAGCAAGAGGTCAGGCTCGCAAACACCTATTCATCACCTGCGGGCGTGAAGCTGGATGCCGAGACGTTGAGCGGCCTGCGCTCAATCGCTGGGCGCACGTCGCCATGCTGGGCCAAGTGCTGGGTGCTCCCGGATGCAGGATCAGTCGACTTTGGTTCTGCAGGTGAAGGCTCGTCAGACATAAACAGAAATTAAGTGAACGAGGGTGCGAGCGCGCCACCGAGACGCATGTATGGCGCCAGAGACCTGGAATGAGAGCCTTTGAAAATTGTGGGAGTGTACAGTGGCCCGGAGCGCAACTGCACCAGCTTCTTGCGTGTCGCAGATTAGCTTAGTGGCTACCAGATTAGCTTAGCAGTGGCACGCTAATCTGCTTTCGCTATATGTGCAATGCACATTACTATCCGCCAACGTTCTGCACACAACTCGGAAGCACTTTGGAGCTGCATCAGTCTCAACTTGTCGGAAAGAGGGTGCCGGACCCACTTGCAGCTGCATCTGCTGCTGGCGCGTTGCCGTTGACAGCTCACACGTTGTAACGGTCATACCAACCTCAAGACAGAGGGCTGCTCTTGCTATGGGTTGCCAACCGCAGCACCTGTGAACGCTGATCGGGTCCGTGTGCGGTCCGGCGCGATCAATTCGCCGAGGCCAGCCTGCCTGCGCTGAGACGTGCCTTGGCACACAGGACGACCGCAGGCTGCCTTGGACCTCAGGTGGGGACGCCGTTGCAGCTCTGTAGCTCGGAAACCAATATTCGAGGTCGCAACATCTGGCAGTGGCAGTGGCTGACTGCCACTGCGAAACCATCCTGGGATGCAAGTTGCAGTTGGTGACTAGTTTCCGTCAAGCACCAGACTCCCAGCGTTGTCTATCATGTTAGATTACCGATTCGCTATGCTGGCGCTGCGATCTGGGCAACGCATCGACCGAGGCATGCAAGCATGACGCCCTTCAGTCTGGCATGCCGACCGGACGCTCGCAGACTTCCAGGTGCTCGATGCTCTCTGTGCGTCTTGCCACAGGTCAAGCTTGGCGCTAATCCTGACGGCGCAACAACAGGAGCCAATTGCGCCGGCGCTTAGCGCATAGGAAGCAGTTGCGGAGTTGGCGGCGGTGCCGGGAGACTGTGTGCGGGCGCGTCGCATGGCTACTGGCGTATAAGCGCAGGCCGGCGCCAGCCAATCGGGTGAAGGACCGGCGGCCGGGCATCAGCAGCTGGGCGTCAGCATCCGGCATGGCGGACCCCAACGAGCAGCACCGGCAGGCCGCGGCGGCGGACGCGCGGCAGCCGCAGCGCGGACCGGCCGGGCGCGGGGACACGGACATGCCGCAGGCCGCGCCGGCGGGTGCCTTTGCGTCGCCGATTGGGTCGCCCGCGTCGGCGGCCACGCGCGCCCGCATCGCCAGCGGCGGCGCCGCGAGCTCCTCGCGCTCGCTGTCGGAGTTTCCGTCACCCCGCTCCAGGAAAGGATTCAATGAGTTCCTTGGATGTAGAGTATCTTGAGGCCGATGAAATCGGCGACGGAGCCTCGCACACCACACTGCGGGATGGAGGGCATTCACTCCAGGCTGACTCACCAGGGTTGTTGCAGCCACAGTGATCAGCACTCATGTTGCACATCACCTCACTGGAGTGAACACAGTCCATGATGGATACTCTGTTTCCGTTGCACAGGAGCGGGCGGGAGCAGGTGGTGTACAGCGACCGCTTCATTCCGTCGCGCTCGGCTGCGGCGCGGCGCAACTTCTCGGCGCTGGACCGCGAATCCGCCGCCTCGGAGTCGGCGCGCTATTCTGACCGCGAGGTGGCCATGCAGCAGTCGTTCAGTAATGCATGACTGCCCGCATCGAGCCAAATGGCGGCGGACCACGATGGCAGATGCCGTGCTGCATGACATGCATTGGCAGCGACAGTGATCTCGTCAGGGAGCTGACTGCCCAGTGGCTGCCGTGGGGCTGCTGATTGAGCCAGCGTTGGGCATCCAATCGATGCACCGCGCGGTGCCGTCTGAGCAGCGTGCCTCCGAGGTGGAGCGTCAGAGTTTGCGGCTGAGGTCCGAAAGAAGAATTGTGCGTTGGAACACGTGAGTCGAACGCAGCGCAGCAGCAGCTACGGTAGGCGGAGCTGCAGGGGTTGCAGAGTTTACAACAAAGCCGCCAAGACAATGCACATCCAGCCGTCCCATTCAGATTCAATATATATGGTGTAACGCAGGAGTCGAACCCAGCGTACCAGCAGCTGCTACAGTCGGAGCAGCTGGGGCGGTCGTTTTTGGAAGGATCGGGCAGCGACTGCAAGTTCTTATTCAACTTGGGGATGCTTGACTACAGGAGTCCAACCCAGCGTACCAGCAGCTGCTGCAGTCGGAGCTGCTGGGGCGGCCAATGGCGGGGAGCCCCGAGAAGGCCAGCTTCAGGGACAACGCCGCGCCCGGCACCCTCGGCAGCCCCAGCCACAGCCCGGCCAAGAAGATGCTGCGCTTCCAGGCCGGGGACAGGTGCGCGGAGAGAATCTCTGGCTGATGGCCGCACGGCGCCGTCGAAGCGACGGCGGGAACTGCTGTAGGGGATGTGAGGGTAATGAGTTGTGTGGCACATGGCGTTGCTGCCCGCAGCAGTGTGCCGAACCACGGCATCCCAGCATGGCACCAACAAATTGAAAGCGCAACGGGGAATATTGACGAGACGAACATGTCCGGCATTGCTGGACGGGTCCGATTGAGCGTGTCCCCTCTGCGTGTGCCGCAGGTTCAGCCCAATAGCGGGCCCGGCAGCCAACAGCCCCTTCATACGCAGCCCCGTGGGAAGCGACGCCCCCGGTGCTGCGACCCTTGCCTCGCCGCGGCGCGCGCCCCGCAAAATTGCAAAGTCGCCCTACAAGGTGGGACCTTCGCGGGTTCCTGCATTGCGGAGGGGTAGACAGGACGCAGAAATGTCAAAGCAAGCTCCTCTCAAAGCTGCGGCACTGTGAACTGCGCGAGTTTAGCTTAGGGCTTCCAGCACCCTGCAAGCTTGGCTGGGCTGCAGAAAAACCTGCTGCAGAAGCTTCAGAACGATTTTCAGACGCAGCATGCTGTCTTCTGCCTTAAACCTGAGCCATGAAACCTGCCCTTCGCAGGTGCTGGACGCGCCGGCGCTGCAGGACGACTTCTACCTCAACCTGGTGGACTGGTCCGCGCAGAACGTGCTCGCCGTCGGCCTCGGTGCGCCAACATGCAGTCTCCTCGCCCTTTCGAAGCTGCTGTGCTTCTGTTCCGCGCACAGGAACTGTAATTAGCGGCAATGCGTGGTTGTGTGGCTGCAGACCCAATTAACTTTGCAGCCCCAAAAACACTGCATCGAGCCCGAGCCGTGATCTCTTCTCGCCCGAACCGAACCCAGCCGAGCTGAACGCTGACCCCCTAGCAAAGCCAATCTGGCTTGCGCGCCACGTGTGTGTACCTGTGGTCGGCGGCACAAGCTGTGCGAGCTGGACCCTGAGCCAAGCTGAAGCCTGAAGTTCAGCAAAAGCCAAACTGTTGTATGCAGGCACATGCGTGTACCTGTGGTCAGCGGCGACGTCGCGCGTGCACAAACTGTGCGAGCTGGGCACGCCGCAGCAGCCCGACAGCGTGTGCTCTGTCGCCTGGTCGGGCCGCGGCTCCTTCCTCGCTGTCGGCACCGCCCGCAACGAGACCCAGATCTGGGACGTCCAGAAGTCGCAGCAGTGAGTCTGTGTAGGAATGCTGCTACAAATCTCACGGACCCAGCAGTGGATCAGCAGCGTGAGGCTGCTGCTGCTGCTGCTGCTGCTGCTCACAAGGGGCTTCAGTCGTGTCCCGCCCTGCTGCTGTGCCACCTGGTGCGCCCTGGCAGGTGCCGCACTTGCCTCACACATCAGCAGCCGCGCTGTTGGCCGCCTGACGTGTCAGCTGCAATGGGTGGGGCCACGGAGCTGAAACAGTCTTCGCCAGATACAACAAGTCTTGCTCCCGCCGTTGCCTCGCAGGGTGCGTAGCATGGGGGTCGCGGAGCGCGGGTTGGCTGCAAGATGACTTTCGAGCGGACAGCGCCGTTTTTTCCTGGCACACTGGCACGTTGAAACCTGCCTGTTCGTTTTTCGCAGGGTGCGCAGCATGGGGGGCCACCGAGCGCGGGTGGGCTGCATGGCATGGAGCAGCCACCTGCTGTCCACGGGCAGCCGCGACAAGACCATCCTGCAGCGCGATGTACGCGCGCCCGAGGACTGGAATTCCCGCCTTGCGGCACACCGCTCCGAGGCGAGTTCCGAGTCTCAAAGATCCTAATCGAAAATTCCTGTTGCGATGTATCGAACCCAATTTGTAGCCGCGACAAGGCCACCCTGCAGCGTGATGTGTGCGTCCCCAACGACTGGTCCTTTCGCCTCGCCGCCCACCGCTCCGAGGTGCATGGACGAGTGTTGTTTCTTATCTCGTCGGACAGCGCAACAAAACAGTTGCGACTGTACCATCTGGCAGTGCGATGCGCGTCCTGCGAGACTCTGCTAGGCATACTCCGCTCCCAGGTGCGCAGGCTCCCGCCTCAAAAGTGCTGTCCCCTGTACTTGGACACCCCAGGATGCCAGAGACCCCCAACTTTCCAGAGACAGGAAGCGCCTACCGATTGCGTTCATTCCTGTGGGTGACTGCTGACGCCATTCAGCCCATTTCTTGCAGGTGTGCGGCCTGAAATGGGCGCCGGACGATAGGCAGCTGGCCAGCGGCGGCAACGACAACCAGCTCTACTGCTGGTCCTCCACCTCCAGCCAGCCTGTGCTGCGCTTTGACGACCACCAGGTCAGTTTGTGGAACCCAGTCGATCTGGAACTTCATCCTCCTCCAAGCTTTGTGTTCCCCGAGTGTTGTCTGTGTTGCTGGTCCTCCACCTCCATCCAGCCAGCCCGTGCTGCGCTTTGACGACCACCAGGTACGGTGTAGACCTTTTCCACTTGATCTGGAATGCATCCTTCCCGAAACCCAGTGTCCTTGGACGACAATGTTTCCCTGCTGGTCCTCTCCAGCCTGTGCTGCGATTCGACGACCACCAGGTGCGATTTCGTGGCGCCTGTCAGGGTGGTGGGCGTTCTTTGTGCTGCGCTTTTACGACCTGCGCTTCTACGACCAGTGCATGGAGGCCCCACTAAACCCGGTTTGGTCCCTGCAACTGTCCTGCGATACCAGGTCTATGTGAGCGCAGGCAGCGGTCAAAGCGTTAGCGTGGAGCCCGCACCAGCACGCTGCCCGGCAAAGGCGCAGAGATGTAGTGCTTCATAAACAGCATTCAGATCATCGATACTTCATTCTGACGTGAATCGTCCCATTGCGGCGCAGGCAGCGGTCAAGGCGATAGCGTGGAGCCCGCATCAGCACGGGCTGCTGGCCAGCGGCGGTGGCACCGCCGACCGCAACATCCGCTTCTGGAACACCGCCTCCGGCGCCGCGCTCACCGCCATCGACACCGGCTCGCAGGCACGTCAAAACCCTGTCAAAAGCCTGTGAGTTGATCCAAAAGGCCAAAAACATATCCGATTGTGGAACTCCGCCTCCTGCGCCGCGCTCATTTCGACATTCGCTCCTGGGCGTGACAAAAACCTGTTCATACAGGTAATCCCTGGATATCCCGCAAGCTTCAGCCGCCGACGCAACCGCAGGGCTGCTGCTTTCCGAGGCGGCAGCCTGCGGCGGGCTGTTCTTGAGGAGCCGGTGCAGCATGCCGTCCCGGCACGCAGGTCGCAGGCGCACAAACCCTGATTCACAGGTCGTGATCATTGGGGATGTCACACGGTGCAGGTGTGCAACCTGTCGTGGAGCCGCAACGTCAACGAGATCGTGTCGACGCACGGCTACAGCCAAAACCAGGTACGCTGCAAGCATCCGCCCTGTTGAGGTGGCTAGCTCACAGGTTGCAGAGGAGCCTGATACGGAGAGGAGCGCCCTGCGCAGAGGCACTCACTTGCACTGCACTGTGCAGTGGCAAGCATTGAGCAGTGGTGCAGCAGACTAACGACTTGTGCAGTGCCCATGAACGTGTGCCGACGGCGTGATTTACTTCAGGTGTGCGTGTGGCGGTGGCCGGGGCTGGCCAAGCTGGCGACGCTGACATGGCATATCGGAGTTTCAAACGTATTTCTGGCATGCTTTTGTATGCCTATCTGGGTCCTTAGGGTGTTGTTCATTTGCCGCAGGTGTGCGTGTGGCGGTGGCCGGGGCTGGCCAAGTTGGCGACGCTGACGGGGCACACCATGCGCGTGCTGTACCTCGCGGTCTCGCCCGACGGCCAGACCATTGTCACCGGCGCCGGTGCGCTGTTACCTTTTGTTGCCGAGAATCCTTACAAGAACCCCCGCAAAACGTTATCTCCCGTTTTGGAGCACACCATGCGCGTGCTGTACCTCGCGGTGTCGCCCGATGGCCAGACCATCGTCACCGGCGCCGGCGGGTTCTTACCCCATATCTCGTCTTCTTTTGCAGCTCACAGTGAGGGGAGCTGACTGCAGCACTTTTGAGGCGCCACATGCACGTCTCCCCCCCCTGCTGTTTGGGAGAGAGGGCTTCAACCGGAAGTGCACCATGCTGCAGGCGACGAGACGCTGTGCCTCTGGTCGCACATTACTGGTGGAGAAGAAGTGTCAGCTATGAACAAAATTTTGTTGCGCAGGCGACGAGACGCTGCGCTTCTGGAGCGTCTTCCCGGGCGCCAAGGCCGCCGGCGCCGCCGCCGACGACTCCTCAGTGTCCTCTATGATGCGCGCCCACATCCGGTGACGCGCCCGGGGGCATGGTCTGACCAGCAAAGTGAGGTAGTGGCTGATGGCGCCAGCTACGCCGCCTGAGCACCCACGCGGTGGAGAACAAACGTCTGGCAGAACAATGTGTTTCGTGGCAAGACACGGTGTCTCGGAAACGTGTAGAGAGGGTTACGGGGGCATCGGGACGCCATGAACAAAAGTGTGGGCAAGCGTGCTTTCGACGGATGACCAGCTCTGGAGAGGGCGTTCAGTGCTTTCATTGACTGTGTACCCACTTGAACAGTCCTCGCGTGCATGCTGCAAGACAGTATGCAGAGTCAAACCTTCACAAGCAATCCAGGTCCCTGTCACGATGAGGCCCACCGCAACACAACCCCCAAATCCCCACGGGTACCTGCCTAGCTACAAAACCATGGGACCTGTTTGAACCCTACATTTTGACAGAAGACCTCACACCTACACAACACCAAACTCAAAGTGCGCAAAGCAGCTGTGCCATTAACTCGGAAGGTCCGCTGCGTCATCGCCCCTCGGACGGGCCGTCCTTGCCGGCGCTCACTGCCAGCTGTGCGATGTCGATGTCGACGGTTGTGCCGCAGCTGACCATGAAGAACTTCATCATCTGCACGGCAGAGCAGCACCAAAACGCTCAGTCCGTATACGCGCGTTCGATTTCGTTGCGACTGGCCGTCCTGCCATGCCAGCTGAAACTTCGCAGGGCGCAACTGGTGCACAGCCGCGCATATGCTTTTCAAAAGCCAGCTTGCGAGACGACAATAGCTGCAGCCGGCGCACCTGGCCGGCGGTGGCGATTGCAAGGTGCAACCACACACAAGCGGTGCGTATTGATCGAGTACGACACAAAATTCTGCAATGGATCCAATTAGGTTTCAAATTCGGCGCACCTGGGCGGCGGTGGCGCGGGCGCCGCCGGGCACCTCCGACTCGATGTTGAGCACCAGCAGCGGGTCGTGCAGCGACGCCCGCAGCAGCGCCCAGCCCCGTTTGCCCTCGCCTAACACACAGAGAGCAAGACGCAATTATCATAACAAAGCTGATGTGCTCACAACCCGCTGCACCAGCAGCGGGCGCAGCGACGTCTGCAGCAGCGCCCAGCCCCGCTCGCCCTCGCCTGCGCAACAATTCGGCACGCAGCCCCAGCGCAGTGCAGCTGGCGGCGCCTCACCTTCATCGACGGAGGTGCGCCAGTCCTCGTGGTTTTCGGTATTACTCGGTATTTCCAGTAGCGTCCAGTGGGTTTCAGCAGGCGGTCACACTCCCTTTCGAGTTTTGCCTTTCCAATTGACAACTCGGAGCGTTTACCCTCATCGACGGACACGCGCCAGCCCTCGTAGTTTTCGGGCTCCAGCCTCCAGTTGGTGGCGCCGCCGGCGCCGGCGTCCAGCCAGTCCTTGAAACACTCGAGCACCTGCTTCATCTCCCCCATCACGTCGTCGCTGCCCGTCACCTGCACCAGAATTGACATTGACACTTTGTCCGAGTTCACGCACTGGTGGATGACCTGACGAATGGCTGAGATGGTTGAAGCACCCAAGCACCCTCCTCATCTCCCCCATCACTTCGTCGCTGCCATCACCAGCTGCAACAGCAAGTTGATAACGGCAAGGCTGACGCCCCTCCTCTTCTTCTCGAGTGAGCTTGACGACCGTGAAGCCCACTGCTGCCGCCCGCTACTTGCGGTCTACTTGACTTGCACCAGCAGCGCGTTCATGTGCCGCCCAACGTCCTTCTTGGCCATGCGCACTGACGTTCAAAATACCCGTAATCACACCACTTTCTGTGAGCCAAACAGTGCGCCTTGAGGCGCGGCTCTTGACGGGCTCCTTGAGGTCGGCCAGCAGCGCCGTAACGTCACGGCCGCCGCCATGAGTTGCTTTCTGATCGGAATGCAAATATTGTATGGTAAGTTTAGCACCTTCAAGCGGTACTCGCGGCTCTCGGCGGGCTCCTTGAGGTCTGCCAGCAGCGCCGTCACGTCCCGCCCGCCGCCCTCCTTTGCCGTGCGCACCAGCTCGATGACGCAGCGCACCGCGGAGTAGGCGCCGTCGTCCAGGTAGAGGTTCTCCTTCATCGCACCGTGGCCACTGCAGGTGCATAACTGAGCATTGCTGGTACCGTGGAAAGTACTTGTCCATGCTGCCAAGCCAGTCTCGCGGCGGCCGCGGCCAAGGAGTAAACCACATGCCAAACATTAGCGCAGGACGGCATGTCGGGGCAATGCGCAGGTTGCTGCAGCCGTTGCCTGGAGAGGGTCTCCTTCATAGCTCATGGTCGCTGCACGTGGGATGCAAAGGGAACCTGGGCTGAACTGGAGCACAGCCATGCCTTGACGGCCGGGACCGTCGAAATCCCGCAAGACTCTGCTCAGACACTGAGTTTGCCTGACGAGCGGACCAACGTGCCGCTCGTGCGTGTTTTGCGGGGAGCTGCAGTCAACGTTCTCACAGACTGCACATCACAACTCTCAAGGCCTGGTAGGCGTTTCCAACCGTCAGGAAATCAAAAGCACCTGGTCTCCATCATGAGCTGGCAGTCGACGCCCTCCTTGGCGAGCGCGATGCCCTTGTTGATGACGTTTCTGTAGCCGCGCTGGAAGCGGAAGTGGCGGCCGCCCAGGCCGCCGATGAAGTCGCTCAGACCGTTGCTCGTCACGCTGTCCGTCGCGATCGTCGTCCCCGGGTGCTCCCTGCAGTGAAAGATAGGTAAGCCAAAGTAAATCACGGAAAGCTGCAGTCGGAGTGGATTTCGTAACTAAGTCACCTTGCGGAGCACGACTCGCCACTGCTGATGCGCCCATCGAGGCTGCGACAGCCTATAGACCATGGAACCTGTGCGGCAGCTGCTTATGATGGGCTCCCCATTGGCCGCGACGATCGCCAATTCAGTGACTTCAGCGTCAATGATATCAACCCGTCAATGATATCAACCCAGAACTCGGAAACCGCACCGCAGGGCGATGTAGGACATGAGGCCGATGTAGCGGTTGCTGTTGATGGGCTCCCCATTTGCGGCGACGACCGCCGAGCGGTCCACGTCGGTGTCGAACACGATGCCCAGGTCCGCCTTGGAGCGCATAACCATGTCGCAGCCCGCCGCCATGGCCTCCGCGTTCTCCGGGTTGGGGATGTGGTTCGGGAAGCGCCCGTCGCCGTCCAGGAACTGGCTGCCTGCGATAGGGGAATTTGACACTTAGGAAGCCATGCAGCCTCCGGTTTGGGGAAGTGGTTCGGGGAGAGGCCGTCGCCGTCCATGGACTGGCTGCCTGCAAAAAAATGGAAAACTGAGATTTTTGAAAGCAATCAAGGGAAGAAATGTATTTCTTATTTTGGGGGACTGATGTAGCTACGCACTGGTGATACAGCCTCCGCGTTCTCCGATTTGGGGGTGTGCTTCGGAAGCGGCTATCGCCGTCCAGGAATTGGCTGCCCGAGAAGGTTCGAAGCAAGTTCTGTGACGGGTCAGTTCTGATTGGGGTGGGTATGTGGTTCGGGAAGCACCCCGTCGCCCTCCAGAAACTGGCTGCCTGCGGGGTTTGCATTCAGGAGGTCGTCATGGTGACACTTGCGAATGCGCGCCAGGCAGTGGCATGCCGTTGCCACTGGACGGCTGGGGCACCGCAGGCAAACCCATATCCCCTGGTCTTCCAAGAGTCTTCCAACGCACCCTCAGTGTCGCCGCCCCAGCGGCTGCAGAACATCGTACGCAAAGTAGCCGCCGCTGTTGCGGATGAATATTCGAAAACTCAGATTTCAGTCCAGATCAGATCCTCTAGGTTTAGCCAGTTGCTGCGTTCTACCCTCGATGTCGGCGCCCAGCGGCTGCAGCACGTCGTACGCAAGTAGCCGCCGCTGCCATTGCTTCAGACTTCAGAAAATTGCAGAGTAAATCCTCTGGTTCCACCAATTCACTCACCCATCATGTCGCGGCCCAGCGGCTGCAGCACATCATACGCAAAGTAGCCGCCGCCGCCGTTGCCGGACGTAAATCATCAGGGAACTGCAGCTAAATCCTCTGATTCCACAAATCTACTCGCCTTCGATGTCCGCGCCCAGCGGCTGAAGCACATCATACGCAAAGTAGCCGCCGCCGCCATTGCCGGCGTCCACGCAGACGTGGAAGCCGCGCAGCGGGTGCTCGTAGTCCTCCTTGTCATCGACCCCCTTCCTGATGATGCCGCGCAGGTGCGCCGCGTATACTGGCATGAACTCGTCCTGCGGCAACAACCGCCTTAGTACACTTCTTGCAAGACGGACGGCTTCTATATCAAGCAATCAGTCCTCAGCATCATCGCGCGTACACCGGCATGAACTAGTCCCACCACTGTGCCCTAGCCGTGTGCCAATTCCACCATCGCCGTGGCATTGCGGGGGACGATTGTCTGAAGCCTCGAACCCTGAAACCCTAAAACAGAGACGGACGCTGCTCACCGTGTGTATGAGGGCGGGGTCCGCCTGCAGCGCCGTCTGCAGCGCGCTGGCCGCCTGCCCCTGCTCGTCGCCCGCCGCCACGCCCGCCTCCGCCGCCTGCGCTGCCGCGCCCTTCAGCACCGTGTTGATGTCCGCCTGTGAGCGGCAGGCGAGTCTTGCAGTCTGAAAGTCAAAAGATCAACATGATGAGGCGCGGCGCCTGTTTCTGCCGCCTGCGCCGCCGCTCCCTTCAGCACCGTGTTGATGTCCACTTGTGCACGGCAGGCGAGTTTCAGGGTCTGGAACTCAAAAGATCCAGGTGATGGGGCGCGGCGCCCGTTTCCGCCGCGTGCACCGCCGCTCCCTCAGAATGCGAGCCACTCATGTGTGAGCGCAGCAAAATGTTGGGTGTGCAGAACAGTGTTTCCTCCCTACAGTTTGCATGCTGCTGCCTGTCCAGGCCGCCATGATGTGGAGCGAATATAAGGCTTGCACATGCAGCGGCCATTAGCGTCGCTCCGATCCGCGCCGCAGGGGCATCGCCTTCCGAAAGGCCCACCTTCTCGGCGCCGCCGTCCTTCGTGAAGAACTTGAAGCCATTCCGGTGGAACGGCAGGTGGCTGGCCGTGATCATGATCGCGCCATCGTACTGGTGCCCTGCGCAGGTCCAAATGTGGGCCAGACTCTCAGCTGATAGCATGCAGTGCCAGTAGAGGCAAGTGTCCTGTCGGGTTCATGACCATCACAGGCGTCCACGCATGTGAGCATTGATCCAGTCCTGGCAGCTCGAGCATGGCTCAGGATCCAGGGTAAGTGACGGCTGCCGCAAAGCCAGAACCGATTTACCGTCCAGGATGCAGCTCATGAACATGGCGGGCGTGGTCGCCGGGCCAAAGTCTGTGACGGAGACGCCCTTTGACGCAAGTCCCGCCGCAAGCGCCGCCGCCAGCGCCGGCCCCGACAGCCTAGGGTCCCGTCCCACCTGCCAGCAGATGCAGGGATGCTATCGGCGCGGGTCTCATGGGGGTTTAGCCTCTGCCGCCCGCCGCCAGCGCCGGCCCCAACAGCCGCGGGTCCCGCCCCACCTGCCAACATAAAATAAGGGTTTTGTAGGGTGTTGGCATACCGTTGGCGCTGATCTTGTGAGGGTCTCCAGCTTCTGCCGCCCACTGCCGGCGCCGGTGCTGGGCAATGCAAGGTTGCCGCAGGCAGGAGGTTATGTCATGGCCCTCCTCTTCCAATTTGGCAAGCACGCATCTGGCAGACCCAAACCGCAGTTGTGCTTCCAAGACAACAGCCACAAACTTACCGACACTTTGAGTTTGTCTGCGGGCTTCCCGGTGCGCTCCGACAGCCAGTCGACAAAGCCGCGGGCAATGAACACCGCAGAGTTCGGCGGCAGTGTCACCGGATTCTCTGGCACTGCAGCAGTCGACAAAAACCCGGCTGTCCATCACGGCAGTTGTTCGCTTGCAGAGCACGGAATTCTCTCGATGCTGTAGATCCATAAATCAAACAATGCTGTGCCGACAGCAAGGAATTTCCCGACAAGCATCGGAGGCGGAACAGGCGCCGTGCGCCGCACCGGCGATAGCGACGCCGCGGATGTCGCTGCCGTTCTGCAGCTTCAGGAAGGCTTTGAGGGTGTCGTCTCTCGCCGCTGGCTCCCCGCTGGCAGCGACAGAGACCCGCCGCGCGCCAATGCGCTGCAGCTGACTCATGCGCCGCCAGCCTGTGCACAATGCATGCGCTCAACGTCCAACATGCATTGGCGCTGCTCGATCAATGAAGAATATCATTCTTCGCGCAGAGACATTGTTGCAACCGATGTATACATCGCGAGCACGGACGTTGTGCCGCTTGCGAGAGGCATCGATCAAGATCGGCTGGGGACTGGATCGACATGCCAATCCTCGCCTGGAGCCGGTGCGTGATGCTCACAAGCTCCCCGCACGAAGACCGCATGCTTCTGACACGGTTGCGTCGGCGAAACCTGTCGGAGACCGGAGGCGATGGCAGCCTGGCAGGGCGAGGCTTGTGCTTGTCGCAACCCTGTGCATGTGATAAATCTGCCGCCTAGCATAGCTGACATACTTGCAGTGTTGAATGATGGATATACTGGACGGTGCACGTGTCCGGATGTAAAGGCTTCGACAGCACAAGGTCACAAATTGTGCATGGGCCCCCAAAGCATGGTCAGCTTTCTGCGATTTTGTAGCACCGAGCCCACAACCTTCCTTTCACAACATAGAGTCTCCCACGCGATCGATGATTGCATGCGTCCGTAACATCTCTTCTGCACCTTACTGGACCTTACGAGGACACTCCAGGGCGGTATTACGAAACCCTGGGCATACCCTTCCCGCCGCTGGCCCGTCCGTGAGGCACTCAGGCGAGCTTCCCTTCGCAGCGTTTATTCAAAGCCCCATTCAGGCGCTGCCCAGCCTGCGGCCGACGCCCGTGCCGAAGCTGCCGTCGCCCGCGACGCCGCCGCTTCCGCCGTCGCCGAGATTTTGGACCGGCGTCAGGATCTTGTCGTCCAGCTGCTCCAACTTGGAGTATTTCTGCCGCTGCAGTTCCGCCTGCGATCAGTAGCACCTCTCCCTTGGCCCCGGCAAACGTCACTTTCGTAATGCTCCCCTACTGGGCACCATAGGTGCATGGCGGGCGCCAGCCGCACAGCGGGGCAGCAGACGCGCCCAGCCCATGTCCTCGAGACCAATGTGCACGCCTTCCCCATTCTCGCCGCAATACAGCATCACTCAGTTCCTGTCGACTGGGCGATGGGAATGGAGCGATGGAAAACCGAACAAAGTCGGGGCTGCTCTCGCGGATCGCACCTGCACGGCGGCCATGTCTGGCGTCGCGGGGTTGCTGGCGAGGTACAGGCACACCAGGCTGCCGCGCAGCTCGGCCAGCCGGCCCAGCAGCACCGGAAGGTCCGCCAGCACATTGTCGTTGAGCCACAGCTCCTGTCGCATTAGTTTTACTTGTCAGTGGCGGCGAGTGCATCTCAGCATCAAAGGAGGATTACAGGCATTTAGAACGCCCTGGTGGCAGGTCTCGGCTTGGGTTCATGATATGATTGCCAACAATGCATCCGGAAAATGCACATCACACCAGGTCTGTGGCATGTGCGAACGAAGGCCCCACCTGCAGCTGGCTGAGGGCGGCGAGCGACGGCAGCGCCGCGAGGCGGTTGTTGGACATGTCCAGGATCTTCAGCGACGTCAGCGTCTCAAAGCCCTGTCCGCACAGCACAGCACAGCATTGCGCACCATGTCCTGGTCTGTTCTTACTTGCACGGACAACAGACGACCGGCTGGCATGACCTCGTCGTCAGGCGCACCCTGCTGCGGCAGGGAAATGCCACACAGCCGCAACGCCACCATAGCCACCAGGCGTGCTGTTCCCAGGACAGAGCACACGACTATGCGCGGCACCAGCAGCGAAGCGACAACAGATTGCGACCTTGCAGAGGCTGTTGGTATTGCTTTTGCAAAGACTCGCCTCCAGGGCAGCGATGCCATTGTGGCTGAGGTACAGCTCCTGCAGCGCGGTGCAGGCGGCAAGGCCCGCCATCGACTCCAGCCTGTTGCTCAGCAGCGCCAGCCGCCGCAGGTTGGTCAACCTGCGATTTTTTTGGGTTTCCAGTCTTTCTGCCTTGTTCACTTTCCGTCAGTACTTGTGGCAGATATTATGTCACCGCGTGCTCCACAGTGCGCCCGCCTCTGAAGCGGACGCACCATGCAAGAGCCGTCACAACTCGCTCAGCGTAAGCATAGCACAGCTCTTTGCTGAGCAGGCCGTGAACCCCCCTGCAACCAATGCCGCCGCGCACCCGGACAGTCCTTCCAGCGACGCCAGGCGGTTGCGGCCGAGCCACAGCTCCCGCAGCCGCGTCAGCCCAGCGATTGGCTCCAGGCTTTTCAGCCGGTTGGAGCCCAACTCCAGCAGTGTCAGGCTGCTCAGGTGCTCGATGCCCTCCGCCTGCAGAGCAATGCAGAGCAGTTTTAGGTTCAAAGCGGTAGGGCGGTTGCTGCGGAGTCTGCCATGGCGCTGTGGACAGGGCTGCAGGTAGGAGCGGCTGTGTGGCGAGGCTGTTACACCGCCCGCAAGCAGTCTTCTGGTACGTGTTGGAAATTGACGTGCATTTGTGCGAAAGGAATACATATGCTACGAGGTGGGCCAAAGAGGCGCACTGAGGAGATGCGGTTGCTCGCAACGTACAGGTCCGACAGATTTGGCGCCGCCAGCGCCGTCAGCTGTGACAGCGACTTGATGCCGTTGTAGGACAGCTCCAGGCGGCGCAGCGCCGTGAGGGGTCCCAGCGGCGGCACCTGCAGTGAGGAATGCCGTCCATGGCTTGCGGTTTTGGTTTTGCTGTCTCTTCTGTTCTGCCGCACAGGCATGGTGGGCTGCGAGAGACAGACAACCCACCTGTCGCTTTGAGATACTGACAGCAGTGCATGAAACATTGCACGAAACGTTGCATCAGTGGATGCTGCTGCACCCTGAGACTCAAGCGCACGTCAAACAACGAAATGGCAGCTGCAGTGGTGCAGACGGCTCCCACCGTTGTCAGTCTGTTGTCCTGCAGGATGAGCTCGGTGAGCTGCCCGGCGCTGGCCAGCTGCGCCACCGCCGCAGCATCTTCGAGCAGATTCTGCCGCAGCGACAGCGTCTGCAGGCCTGCACATTTTAAGGTTCCACGTCGAATCTCTGCTGGTGCTCCGCAGTAAGGTGCAGGATGCAACAGTACATCCTGTTGGCTGCATGCATTGGCGCTACACACATAAGAAGGCCGGCACCGCACACCTGAGAGCGCCAAGAGATTTGGCTCGAGAAGCGACAGCCGGTTGGCGGTGAGGTCCAGCGCCTGCCGCAATATATTGCCCACCGCATGTTCAGACGCTCTCAATCGCATACCAACGTTGGACAGCAGTTTGCATGGTTACTGCCTGAAGAAAGCACAGCGGAAGCCAGACTGATGACTGGCTGATTTCACCGTCAGTGTCGGCGGTAGCGGCACATCCTGTAGCGTCGGCAGGTGCGAGTTGGTGAGGTCGAGGGTCAGGCCATCGGACAGCACTTCCTCGATCTCCGGTTCTTGTGCTGAGTTGGAGTCCATCTGAGGTTTGAAATGGGCCCTGAGGGGACGTTCGTGTCGTGCAAGTAAGCGATGCCACTGTGCAATCTGATACGCAGGTACCTTGCTGCTGCGAAGCAAACATGCAATGCTGTACAAAGCATTCTGCCTGATCGCCAAATCATCTGCGAGATGATCACAAATCTGTATGACGCCTGTCTGTCAGGTCCACGCCTCTCCGGTACTTTTGCCATGCATAATCGGTGTGTTGCCTGCCGAGCTGCTTCCAGTACGTTTTGCAACCTTGTCGGTCTTTGAAGCTTCATACTCGCCCTCCAAAGTATAACCGCATCTTCAAAAGGCAGTATCACGGTGACGGTGAAAAAAAGCGCAGGTGACGAGACCTCTGCGGCGCTTGCAAGTTGTGCTGGCACATGCGTCCTCTGGCTCTGATCACATGGTCGAGAACGGTTTCACGATTTTCACATTGCAGCAGCAACAGTGAGAACGGGCCTCCGCAATAAAATAGTGTGCTGCAGTACGAGCCATCGCTCAACAGGCTCCCTCTGCCCGCAGTTGTGTTTCGCTCACTCAAGCGTACGCAGCGTCAGTGATCAAAAATAGGTGATTGCTTGCAGGCAGCAGCTGTCATTTACTGTCTACGTCCACCCATTCACAAGTGCATGCATGTGCCGGCAGCAAACCTGCCTGCAGCACTTAGCGCACGATCCGGCTAAAGTCTTCATATGTACCGGCACGCAGCTACCGAGGAAAGCGCACAGAAGCTCACAACCCTGGACGGCCGCCAGGCATGGGACACGGGCCAGTTTGGGAGGTGCTCTGCCTCGGCGACAGCCGTGTCAAGGGCCGCCTTGGCGCGGATTGGGTGCGGCGCTGAACCTGGCTTTGCTGATCACCTCGAAAGCTATGTCACCCAGAGGTTCTGACACATCTTGTGCCTCATGGCGTTGCTCTGCTGCATTTCGATGATCTGCTGAAAAGCATTATGCCGCAGCCGGCATTGCTGCCTGTGGGGCTTTCGCGCCGCGACCGCCGGCGACAAATAGGTCCGTGCAGGAGGCCAGCATGACGCGAGCTTCAACTCCCTAATTCATAGCTGCTGAACTCTTCCATCCCATTGTTCAGGTCAAGCCGCTGGAGGCGTCGACAGAGGCGATTGCTGCCCGCGGCGCTCCGGTGAGGCTCCGGCTCCCTCGCTCCCGCTGTGCATACGTTTCGGATCCTGGCGCCGCTTCAGACTGCGGCATGCTGGCTGCAAAACCAGCTGACTTTGGATGGGAAAACTTCTCCCGCCAGTGCGACTTGGCAGCGTGGACTGGGCCAGCATTCTCCGATGTTGACCAGAGCCCTGCGGCTTTGGCGTGTGCGCCGAGCTGTCCTGGCCGCCATCTGCAGGCGCCAGCGGCTTGATACTATAAGTTGTCAGCCGCTCCATACTCAACCGGAAGCCCGTAGCCCGAAGCAACTATCCATTGATTGGCCCTTGTGCCACAGGTGAATTTGATCAGCTGGGCGCCGACACCCCGCTCGTCGAGTCGCTGCCGCTGCGGCTGCACGGGACACTGCGCTCGCTGAGAAGCGGAACCTAAATATGTCTACACATAGGCATTTAGGAAAAGCAACTTCCTGCTGCTGCAGGTGAAGCTTATCAACGGGGGGGCGGACACCGCGCTCGCCGAGTCGCTGCCGCTGCGGCTGCATGAGGCGCTGCGGCAGCACCCCGAGCCGCACGCCCTGGTCATCCTGCTGGGCACCAACGACATCCTGGCGCACCTGCACCCGTTGCCGGAGAAGCTGCTCAAGATGCAGGTGCGTATCTCCGAAGTCTGTCACCCCCCAGTCTGTTGTTGCACCTCCTGCAGGTCATGGTGTGCGGCCTCGCAGGTGTCTGGCTGGAGGCTGCACCGATGGTCTGCTGTGATGTGTGACTACCTCCGCCATCGCAGCCTTCCCACACTTCCATCTTCTCCTCGTCAGAACGGCTTTCGGGGGGAGCACCTGGGGCCAAAGGGTTTCGCGGAGACAGTGGCGGCGTCGGTGCGCACGCTGCCACGCGGGCTGCCGGTGGCCGTTCTGGCAGTGCCGCCAATCGGCGAGGACCTCGACTCTGCCGCCAATGCCACCGTGCGCAAGTGAGTGCACATGGCCATCACTTCCGATGGCGCTTACAGAAACAGGAAGCTTTAAAAGTCAGCGGGCTCGCTCGGATGTGCTGTTGTTCCGTCTGCGCACCTTGCCCGGAGTCAACACTGCGTCAGTGTCTACCTACGCCCTGACCTTGTATGTCCTTTGCTGCAGGTACAATGCGGCACTGGAGGCGGCGGTTGCACGCCTGCGCACTGCGACATTTGTTGACCTGTACGCCGTTTTCGCTCGGACGCTGCGCGCCTCCGGCCACGCGGCGGGGCCTGTCAAGCCTGCGTCAGTACAGAGCAACAGCCCCCGCAGCGTCCTGGGGCCAGGTGACTTTCAGTCTTTGTCCTGCAGATTCAGAACATCCGCACAGCGCATTTCGCCCCGCTCCTGATCGACAGCCACTGTGGATGCCGCGAGGCTTAGGCAGTGACCAGTACACGCTTCCCCTCCTCCGTTACGAGTGATATCGATGAAGCAATATTCTCATCCATTTGCACATGTATGAATTCTCAACGAACTTCACATCAGCACCAGGACAACATGAATATTCTCACCTCTTACGATCGCCACCGCAGGCCCCACGGCAAAGGTGGCGCCGGACGATGGCATCAGCAGCACCGCCACGCTGTCGCGGCAGTCCTCCGTCGCCGGCAGCCTTGCCAGCGGCTCCCTGGACGAGCCGATCGTGCTCAAATTCGATGGCCGCCTGGAAGTGCTGGCCGACAAGGTGCCTGCATCCCCTCATTCTCGTCCTTGTCGTTTCAAAATGGCCGCTACGGGTGACAAGGGTGGCAGCCATCGTCCTCGGCAGCTCTTGCTGCATGCTTCTCGTTTGAAATATATCTTGCATCCAGATGCTCACATGCAAGGCAGAGAAGCAGCGGGAGCGCAAGCTAACCAGCGCATTGTTACCGCAGCCTGGGGCCAGCGTTGGGCGGGGCAGCATCGGCAAGACGAGCCTCGCGGCGGCGGCCGCGGCGGCGGGCTCGCGGCGCACCAGCGGAGCCGCCGGCGCCGTTGGCCGCAGCAGCGCCAACGCCCTGGAGCTTGCCGTGGCGGCGGTCGGCGGCAGTCGCAGCGCCGAGGCGGCTCCGAAATCCGCCGCTGAGCATTTCGGAGAGGAAGCACACACCCTGTCTCTAGCGGAGCTGCAGGAGCAGCAGCGGCGCGAGGTGCGACATGCTGAGCATGCTTGGGTTATCTTCTGCTCGTCAATATGCAACCGCTGAACTATACCGATATGCGCTCCGTCCTTCCAAAAACCCCAACAGCTCTCCTGAGCCGCCTCTGTGCGCGCAAAGGAAAAGAGACCGAACCTCCAGACAGAGCCTGCTGCCAGCACTTGTAAAAGCTTTCCTGCACCGCTTGCCTGCGCAGGCCAGCATGGGCTTCAGCATGCCGACGTGGCCGCTACAAGTGGCGGTCTCGGTGTTTCGCCACTGGGTGTGCCGCGCCAGCTGGGACTCTATCGCCGCTTCCAACGGCCTGCTGCTGATGACCGACAACGTGTCCTTCTCCGAACGCGGCGCACGCATCGTCGCGGACGAGGTCCTCTTCCTGCCTTTAGTTGCTTTTCGATTCCCGCCTGATGTTCCTGCGCGCTTCCCCGCAGTGTGTTCCTGTTTCGCCCGTTCCTACAGGCATCTACTCGAGTTCAGAGCTGGTGGCGAAACAAAAGCCATGCCTTGCGGCGCCTGCGCAGCTCGCAACAAAGCAGGCCAGAGTTGCTGCCAACGTCCTGAACTTGTTTTGATAGACCAGGCAGCAGCTCAGTCGGCGGCGCCGGCAGCGGCAACACAGGAACCGACGAAGCGACGGAGTTCATGTGAGTGGCTCCTCCTCCTCCTCCCCTTGTATAACAAATGTGCAATTCATGAATGCAGGTGCGGGCGTTTCTGAACCGCGTGCTGATCCCCTCGCGTCCGAGCGCGTACGCTGGCGCGGGCGGCCACCTCACGCATCAGGACTAGCCGGTACCGCCAGCATGCGATATATTCAATCTGCATCCGGCAGGCAATTGTAGATTCGCGAGCAGCTTCATTCGCACAACATCGTGAAGGGTATGCTGGGGACGCTTTTTTGGTCACCCGGCCGGCCGAGACCTGGGGTGCGGCCGTTGTGCTCACATGGCGGCTGGAGCCGCCTCCCGCCGTGATTTGGTAAAGTCACCGGCGGGGGCAAGCAATTTATGGGCTCTGTTACTCGATTTAACTATTCAGGCGCTCTATTCCTGGGACTGAAGCTCCTCACACTAGCTGCCGACCGCGGACGACCGCGCTGAGCCATTATCGCTCAGACAGCAGGACACATTCTGCTTGTGTTTTTTCGCATGCCATGTTTTGGCAGGAATGCTGGTGGAGGCACGAGTTCCTTGAAATTTTGCACGTTATGAGTTTCCATTCCATTTGCAGATTGCTTGGTGACAGCGTTAGAAGAGACACCAAACATGTACCTCTAGAGGTTGCAATCATGATTACTGACTGCTGTGAGCCGAGTGGCAAGAGAGGTGTTGCGGGAATTTGACTATCGAAGTTGATATCGTACAGCGCAAAAACCTCGCCTAAAATTCAGGCCTTGTGAACACCAACGCCAACGATGTGCGCTTGCTGCTAGACCCCCATACTCAGCATGCAGCCTATTCGTCCCTACCCAACAGTCTCTCTGGTCTCTCGCATCATGTCGGCAGCACTTCGCTCTGGGAGACCCTGGTTCCCGCCAGCGCCGTGCTGCGCAGCTCCGGCAACGGTGCGCCGCCGTCCGCATATCAGTGTGAATCGGTGGGGAAATCCCCCGATCGCTGCTTCTTGGGCGCCGGCAAGCCGGGCTCGTGCGTGGCAGCTTGTTCGGCCGCGGCATCATCGACGGCAGCGCCGCCCGCCATGCCGTCGGCACCGCTGCCGCCGCCGCCTTCGTCTGTGTCCATGGGCACTGCCGCCGCATCTTCGGTCGCAGCTGTTTCCGGTGCTGAGGCCTCCGCTGCAGGGGCGGCGGCAGCCACAATGCCCGTCCAGGTGCGCGCCGCAGGGAAGAACTCCGCAGCATTGGGATTCAGCCGGCTGGCCGGGCTCGCCGGCGATGCTGGGCTCTTTGGCGCAATGCTCGGCAATGAGCCGCCGCCGCCGCCGCCGCGGGGACTGCGTGGGCTTCCGCCGGCACCCGCCGGGCTGCCTCTGCTGCCATCGCCGGCCGCGGCGGTGCTTCGGAACTGGAACGAGCCTGCCGCCGTGGGGCTGGCCGGCGGGGAGGCGCACAGCGGCGGCGGCGAAGCAGCTGCCGGCGGGCCCGCCGCGGCGTCGGGGCCGCCGCCGACCGCGTCAGGCGGGGAGCCGACCTCCGGCATCGCCAGCAGCTCGTCAAACAGGCTGGCGGGCTGCTTGGAGGATGCAAAAGCGGTAGAGGAGCCGGCAACCGGCGGCGCCGTGGGTGCTGCCGCCGTGGGCGGCATCTGGTCGGCCGCCGGGCTGCCGCTGGCGTCAGGGAGTGCCGCCACTGTCTCCTCTGCTGTTTGTGGATCTGCTGCGCTGTCTGCGGGCTGAGCGGCGGCGGGCCGCAGCAGAGTGTCCGCGCGGGGCGAACCCGGGCTCAGCGGCGCGCCGGACTTTGCCGTGCTGCCAAGCTGCACGTCCGCAAAGCCGGCCACCTGCCGCGCAAACGCCAAGACCGCTTCACCATTGATCGAAAGAGCCTGCCTGAAAACAGACAGGCTCTGTTTTGTCGGAGCAACGAGAGCATGCGTGCTGGCCACCTGGCTGTTACCTGCAAGCTCCTTTGTGCCTCCGGGCTGACTCGCTGAAACCTTAAGCTGCAGGCATGCGTTGAATCTAGGGCTGGCAAGTGGGGTCGCAGGCGGGTGCCAACAGGGAACGGAGGACAATCTCTTCACACCTGGTCTTCCGTGTTGGGCGGGCTGTCGGTGTCGCCATCTCCCAGGTCCAGCATGATGTCGTGTGTGAGGGCCGAGCTGCCGTCGATCAGGCGAGCGCCGTCGCCGTCGTCACCGCCGCCGTCGCCAGCCACGGATCGGACGCCCGGCGCGGCGGGTGGCGCCGGGCCCGCCGCAGGAGCAGCCGACGCGGACGCGGCTGCGGCTCGTCGCAGCGCCGCGGCGCCGGCGGGAGTGATGCCTGATGCCGGCGAGGCGTCGCGCTGCGCCGCCGCGGTGGCTGCGCTGCGCGGGCTGCCACCGGCCGCTGCTGGTGGCGGAGGGCGGCCTGCAAAGCCGTCGCTGCCGGCCCTACAATCGCACATGGAGCAATTCGCGCAGGCCCGCGTGTTCCGCGGCTCAGCATCGCGCGCGTCCAGCACTCGCGATTTGGCTGGCAGGTACTCGAATATGCAACGAGTTTCAACAGCCGTTGACATTTCGCGTTTCGAAAAGGCTCGCTGATGTGTAAGGTGGTCCATTCGAAAGATGGCGCACAGCTTCACGAGATGGACCAGCTTGCAGGTCAGCGACCGAGGCACCGGAGCTAGGCGTTCACAGCACATCATGAAGGCGAGACTGTGGGGCCTGAATACAGCTGGTTTTTGAGACGCAGGCGCTAGACTATTTAAACGAGAAAAGGCAATCGTTGTGGTTGGAGACGCATCCGAGGCGTCGTATGCGGGCTTCACGCCCAACAAGGAGCTTGGCGGCTGCATTAATGTACAATTTTCAGAAATGGAGCGGCGGGCAATGGCTCGAGGCGATTTCAGTTCGACGTTAAAAGAGGCCATCGGCCTTTGCCAGATGATCATAGTGCTGCTGCAGCAGCTGTCACAGCGGTTGATCCAGTCACACCGGATCCAATTCATAGGAGACAACCAGGGATGTATCTCAGTGTTTCAGCATATGCGGGGGCAGCCCCAGATTGTGCGGCAGATGAAGATGCGGGTCTGTGATACAGAAACGGTACCTGAACCGAGACGCTCACCTCAACAACCTGAAGCGTGCTCGCCGCTGACCAGGTGAACCTTGCATGCTTCACAGCTTCGATGCACACGTTGTGATCTTTCCTCATTTTTTTTGGATCGGGTGCTTCTCGTCTGATTAGCTGTCTAATGCCCTGTGCAGACCGACACAGAAGCAATCCGACGACGATGCCCGAAGACGACGCCGATTCTCGGTGCTTAGGCCTTCCCGCCGAATTTTTCAGGCTGCATGTACCCTTGAGGCTACGCACCTAGCGTCGACAGGCGAGGTGCTGCGCGAGCGAGCCGCCGCCTGCCCCTGTCGGTTCGGCCTTGTGATGAAGCTGTCCAGGCTGCCCATCCCGGCGCCACGGCCGCCGCGGCCCCGGTTGCCATTGGTGGCTGCCCTGCCGCCGCGGCTGCCACCGTTGTGGGGCTTGTCGTCGCTGTTGCTGCTGCTGGAGGGCAGCTGCTGGTCTGCGGGCCCGTCCACCAGCTCGCCTGCAGCAGGCCACTGGGACGCTGGAGATGATCTTCTGGTCTGGTTTAGTCTCCGAGAGGTGCAAGAGCCTCACAGAGTGCAAGGTACCACCGGCCTGCTGGCCCCCGCAATTGCCACAGGCTGAGCCTGGTCTGGTGAAGTCAAACACCAGTTGACTGAGGTGAACGTTGACAGTAACAGTCAAACATCCGCACCGGCGGACTTGGCAGCCTCGCGGCGCCAGCTGTCCCAAGCCAGCTGGTCGTGCAGCAGGAAGGCGACCTCCCTCAGCCCGCCCGCGTGCTGCTTCACCGCCTGCGGGACCGAACTGAGGACTCAGTGCTCGCTGGCCGCTTCACGGCTTGGGGGCTGCTCGCGCAGTGAGCCCTTGGGCATGCAGAGAGTGTTCTCATGGCGTGCTCGGCATGCATCCAGCAAGTGCATGCCTGCACATCGGTGCGATCTGCCACTTATGGGCGGCATTCCAGGGCGGGCAGTCTACAGAGCAGGCAGTGGGCTGTGCTTCAGCACGATCAGAAAGTGATATAAACACAAAAAAGCGCGAGATTGGCTGCTTGCCTGCATGGACAGCTCGGCCGCTTCCGGCACCGGGTAGCCAAACACGCCGCAGCTGATTGCCGGGAACGCAATGCGCTTCATGCCCTGCACACCGACAGCTGCACGGGCTCACCAGGGCATCAATGAAGGACAGCCGAAAATTCTGAAGCGGTACGCTTGCAGCGCAGAGCTCGTCCTGCTGCAGATCCACGAAGGCCAGCATATGCTTGTTCATGAAGCTTTACACAAAGGAAGCACCTGCTCGTTGGCGAGGCGCAGGCACTCCACATAGGCGCTGGTCAGCAGCTTCCGCGACTCCTCCGGCTCATCGTTGTCATACACCGGCCCCACCGTGTGGATGACGTGCTCCGCCGGCAGCTGGAAGCCCCTGTTGTTGAAATAGCGTTGATTGTTTCAGACAAGTGTTTGTAATCGTCGAACGGGGTACACGTACATGTTGGTGACGTGCTCCGCTGGCAGCTGGAAGCCCCTGCGCTGATGGATTGGCAAACCTCATAGCAGGGGTCGCCGTGCTGTGCATGCGGTGCAGCAGGAGCACTTGCATGCTAGGTGGCAAGGGTGTCGCAGCAGAGGACAACTTCGTGGCGTGAAGTGACGCTGACAGCTGCAGCGATCGCAGAGTCCGATGATGAATACACCGTTTCGATGAATGTTGCAGTTCACACCTGGTGAGGCGGGCTTCGCCGGTGGGGCAGCGCACTCCTGTCTCCACCTGCGCGAACCGGAGGCAGGCTTTCCGCAGGTCGGGCCCCGCAGCGCGGTGGATCGCGCCGTCGACGCCGCCGCCACCCAGCATGCGCTCGTTGGCTGTGACAGGACGGACATGCCAGTGTCACGGAACGTGGCAGATTGTGTCGACAGCGACGATCAGCCTCATTCACATGTGCTCTGCTCCCACCTGAGGATCGCGCAACACCCCATGCATGCATGCAGCTGGTTGACGAACGGCAGCAGCGTAAGTATTGAGGTCAGCAGATACTATTCCACACCAGATATATGTCTTTTATTCTATTCCTGCGTTCCTTGGCGGCTTGGGCTGCTTGCATGCTCAAGCACGGATCGAGGCGGAAGCTGGGTCATCTCGTGTTCGAATTTGAAACTATGCATCGATCTGGACAGGCGGTCCAAGAAGCAGGCTTGAACTCGTCTGTGCTGGTCAACTCAAGTGCAGAGCAGGCGTCCCCACCGGCATTGACGATGGCGTCGCCCTCGAATCGTGTGATGTCGCCTCGCTGCAGGTGCAGCTGCGTGGTCTCGGTGATCTGGTACACCAGCGGCTGTGGACTGGCCGACCTTGCAGTCGCCGGCCTGAGTCCTGTGCCACCAAAGAGCCCGCTGCTGCCGAGTCCAGAGATGTTGCCGTTGGCGGAAACCCTCCCAGACACACCCATTGGCGCCATGACGCTGCGCGCCGTCCAGTCTAGTATTCCAGTTCGCAGCCACGGCAGCATGTCTTCATTATATATGGCATAGTGGACAATTGAACTGGGTCGTCTCTTTGAAGCCCCAACTCAATTCTGGACTTCCTGCTGCCTGCAAGTCGCCGGCGGCCTGGAGACGACCGCGGTTTCGGGATCCGTTCTCGCAGTCGCTGCACCAGAAATCGCACCTGCGCAGGCGAAAGACCTGTCAGGAGTAGATGTATTGAAACCCATTGAGTCTGCAAAGGCCTTGGATTTTCGGCCGTGTTCGAGGTGGGCATGCATATTGGGGGGGGCAGCTGTCGACCTACGACAATGGTCATGCATGGTGTTCGGAGTCGCATCCTGATGCCATCCTGCTGTAAGAAAACACAAGCTGGCACCAGGCACGGCTTCCTCGCCTTGTCCCACCGGACCTGCCTCAACGGTCTCAGCTGTTCTGGAAGGCCGCTCCCTGCATGCTGCACAGGACGACTGAAGTCGCCAGAGCCGCGTGGACACACGCGAGTCGGCGCCTGCTCGACAGTGCGGTGCGCAAGCCCGCACGCATGGCCGACAAGGGCGACAAGGGCGGCCCATCCGGCCACGGCGGCAGCGGCGCGGACGGCGACGGCGGTGCGAGCGGTGCGGCGCCTACCACGCCGCAGGCGCTGCTGACAGCCGCCTCGGCACCCCCAGGTCAAATGGTTGTTCACCTTCAGCAGTGCGTCAGCGCGACCGGGCCTCACCTGCTTTCTGTCGAGCATGAACTGAACAGGCCTTGCAGCCGCCACCGCGTGACAGACATGGAATGGCGTGAGTGGTGGGCAATGCCAGAGGCTGACAAGATGCCCCTTCCAATTTCGCAGGCAGTGCGTCAATGGCAACGGCGGCAACGGCCGCCGCAGCGGCAGCCAGAGCCGCCCGCACGCCGGCGCGAGCGCGGCGCTTAGTGCCTGACGAGCCGTGGGACGCGACAGAGGTAGGGTTTTGTTTTTTGGGCCCGGCGCCATGCCTGCCTGTGTCTTGGCATCACGATGTGTGCCGCTGCAGCCTCTGTCACGAATGCAGCTGTCTCTTGCATCAGGATCCATTGTGGTGCCTGCCGAAGCCCTGGCCTTTGGAACACAACGACGCCGCCGCATCGCCCGCAGCAGTGCATGCTGGCGCGGCCACGGGCAGTGCGCTGAGGGTCACTTCATCACCGCCAGCTGCTGCAGCGCAAGGGCCAATCATCTGCAACAAGCAACCCGGCTGTGCCACGCACAGGAGCCTGCGCGCAAGAAGCACAAGGTGAAAACGAAGCGGGGCGCCAAGGGCCGCCGGCGGCGCGCGCTGCGCAACACCCCCTCGGACGTGTGGGCCGCAATCTTTAAGCAGCTGCCGGACCTGGAGCGGGAGATCCCCAAGCTGCGCCTCGTGTGCCGCCAGGTGCAATCTAGCATCATTATGGCGATATCACGGTCTGTTCGGCTGTTCCATTGAAGCGTCTGGCTGTTACCGCAACATGCAAGAAATCCCGCAATACCAGATGGTTTGCCTGCCTTGCAGTCTCAGGCTCTGCTTTCTGCGCCGCCCTTTGTTGTTGCTATGTTCATCAGAGCCTGTGCAGCAACAGTTCCGGTCGCCCCACAACACACAACGCCCTGCCCCGGTGATTCGTACATGTTGTTGACCTATACAGTTTGACGACACCGTGAGCGGGCGGGTGATCACGCACTGCCGGCCGACACGCGGCATTCGGGACGCGCAGCTGTCGTCGCTGCTGCAGCGCTTCCCCATCCTGCAGAGCCTGGACGCGAGCGGCTGCCACGGCCTCTCTGGCGCGTGGCTGCGCGATCTGGAGCACCACACCACCCTCAGGTGATATTTCCCTTTTTCGAATATCCTTACAGTCAAGACTGTCCACCTGCTTCTCCCCCGGAGCACTTTGCTCCTTCCAGACTCTGAAAAACCTCGTTACGGAGAAGCGAATGTCATCTGCAGCGCTGTGACGCATGCGGCTGCCACGGCCTCACGGGCGCCTGGCTGTACAAGGTGGAGTACCACACTGCCTTCAACATAAAATTGCGCTCCGTGCAACTCGGGTCATGCCAGCCCGCAGCCGCCAACAGCACCTCCAGCGAGAGAGGCCATGCATTCATCATACCCCCCTTTTCGTTCCGCAGGCGGCTGGTGCTGGACCGCTGCATGCGGCTGTTCCCGCCGCGGGAATCCTCCTACTGGATCTACATCTCGTCCGCCGAGCGGCTGGAGCACCTGAGCGTTGCCGACAACCCGCACTTTGGGCTGGAGGACCTGCAGCTGACGTATGAGCTGGAGAACCTGAGGTCGCTCAACCTGTCTGGCTGCTCCGCACTCACCTCGGACGCGTTGCTGGTGAATTATTTGTTGGGATTCTGTTGCATAGTATTGCGACTAGCTGGAGATTATAAAGTCGCTCAACCTGTCCTGCTGCTCCGCGCTGACATCCGCCGCGCTGCTGGTGAGTCGTCCTTTCCTACAACATTTCTCTGCCACTTCCTGATCAGACCCTGGAAGCCGCAAACGAGAGCTGGGGAGTCTGAATACGCTCAACCTGGCGGGCTGCTCCGCGCTGACGTCCGACGCGCTGCTGGTGAGTCGTTTCGCCTTTTGGGATGTACTGATGCGGAGACATGATTTGCAAAGCGCTGATGTACGAATCGGAGAACCTGAAAGTGCTCATTGTGGCGGGCTGCTGCGCGCTCACCTCGGGACGCGCTGCTAGTGGGCATTTGTCAATTTTTTCGATCTGTCAGACAGCACTTGCACCTTGCCTCAGTGATGAGGAGAGCTTGCGCTGCTTGCACATGGTGCTGGCTGCCGTGCCATTGCGCGCCGTTTCGAGTTGCAGGTTCTTGAACACACACCTGTCGAGCTCGGAAAGGGCACTTCACGACTGCCTTCTCACCTTGTCCCTGCAGCTGTTTGGCCAGGACCCGGGCTTTGCGCGCACGCTGACGTCACTGGACCTGTCCGGCCTGCCCAAACTGGACGACCCCTGCATGGTGCGTCTCACTCGTGCTGCAGCTGCCATCGCTTTCTGGCGCCGCTGTAGAGCAGCGCCTGTGGAAGATGCATGTCATGCTACGCCTGCTGCATCTGCCGAGCTTGCCTTGGCAGATCAGTGCTGCACTGTTCTCGCACCGTGCGTCCTCGCCCTGCAACCCACCGTCACCATGCGCCTGTCAGAACCGCGAACATCGTCGCAGAGCGGCGTTGCGCTGTGCAATGATGCGCCTGGCTCATCATGACATGCGCAAGTCTTCTCCCACGCAGGCTGGGCTGCCGGGGCTGTCGCAGCTGCGCACGCTGAGCCTGGCGCACTGTACCGGCCTCACGCGCGACGGCCTCGGCTTTGCGGCGCCGCTGCCCAACCTCACCTTCCTCAGGTGCTTGGTTCTGCTTGTGTTGAATTGCTTGCGTATCCCATTCGCCCTAGTGCACCGCTGGCCACTCCTCATGGTGCCAACCTCAAACACCTCAAACTCCTCACCTTCATCAGGGCTCTGCCTCCTTGTACGCTCTGACCCGTAGCATCGAGGGGTGCGGGCAAGGTGTCGATGAGGGGGCCGGCGCTGGGGCTGCTTGTCTAAATACTGTGCGGCTGCACGCACAAGCTGACATGCTATGCCCCGCAACTTTGAGGGGTGCGGCAAGATGTCGACGACGCGGGCGGCGCTGGGCGTGTCTTGCTGACGACGTGCCTACGTGTGATTTCGGTCACTGTGTTTTGCAGCATCGAGGGGTGCGGAAAGATGTCGACGACGGGGGCGGCGCTGGGGCTGTCGGCGCTCGCCTCTTTGCGCTGCCTGGATGCCTCCTGGCTGGGCGGCGAGCTGGGGCCCGAGTCGGACGATGAGGCGACGCAGGGCGCGCTGCGGGTAGGGTCTTGGGAATTTGCAAGATACTCTATTCAAATCAGAAATCAAGGGCTTGAACAATCGAAGTTCTTGCAATCCCAAGTCTCGAGTCCGACGACGCAGGGCGCGCTGCGGGTGCGTTTTATCGACTTTTATAGCATATGCGGGATTTGGGGCTTTTAAGGACCTAAAGGGAGAATGGCATGGGGTATGCGGGCTGAGCAGGCTGGCTGATGGGGCTGGAGGGTCTTTGCATCTGCAGAAATGCATATCTGATGACATGTCTGCGGGCAACCAGCGGCATGGGGTGGGCGGGCTGGGCGGAGTGCCTCCTCGGCTGCCGTTGACCTCGTTGCCCTTTGCTTCTACTTACAAGTCACGCATCATGCCAATCATGTTGATGTATGCGCGCACGCGGGCAACACGGGCATGTGGTGGGCAGACTGGGCCGAGTGCCTGGCGGGGTGCCTCACTCATCTGGAGGAGCTTCGCAGAAATCTAAAGCACGACTGATTTCGATTGTTCATATTGCAGGCGGGTAACAACGGCATGGGGTGGGCGGGCTGGGCGGAGTGCCTCGCCGGCTGCCTGACCAACCTGGAGGAGCTGCGGGTCGGTGGCGCCGCTGCCACGGACTTCGACCTCATGGCGCTGCGCCCGCTGACGCGGCTCACAGCGCTCGACGTCTGCGACAGCCAGGACGTGAGGGCGCGCCTCCCATCTCCTCCCCTGTTGCTGTGTTTCGCAGCTAGCGGCCCTCACGGAAATCCAAATCCATCTCCAGATTCATGCGTGACACGACTCACCGCGCTCAACGTCTGCGACAGCCAGGACGCGACGGTGCGCTTTTCACGCTGCTCACGTTCCTCTGACTGTACAGCCAGCAAATCACGAAACTCCGACCTGATGCATAGCCAAGCCTTTCTCAATTCATAGGATGCATAGCCAAGCCTTTTCTCAATTCACTGCACTCCCGGCCGGTGACTTCGTGTGTGCTGTTGGCGCTGCTGGCCCTGAAACACATGGCACGCCTCGCCCTGGAGGGCTGCCTCTGCGTCGGCGACACTTTCAGATCTCCTTCATCATCGATTGTTTCATTACTATTTTTCCATTTGCGGGCAGGTGACATTGGATGGGCTGTCGGCGCTGCTGGCCCTAACCATCTCAAACTGGAGGGCTGCCGGGCCTCGGTGAACACTAAATACTTCCTTCAATATCAACCGCTTTTCAGAGTTATTATTCATCTGACAGGTGACGTCGGACGGGCTGTCGGCGCTGCTGGCCCTCGAGCAGCTGGCGCGCCTCAACCCTGGAGGGCTGCCTCGGCCTTGGAGACACTTGAAAAGCTTCTCCAATATCATTTTTCTCATAACAGCTTCTGCATTCGCGGCAGGTGACATCGGACGGTCTGTCGGCGCTGCTGGCGCTGAAGCAGCTGGCGCGCCTCAACCTGGAGGGCTGCCTTGGCGTTGGCGACGAGGGCGTTGCGCACCTCGCGGCGCTGCCGGCCATTGCGGATCTGGACCTGGGCGCCTGCGACGAGGTGTCCGATCAGGTGAGCTTGTGTGTTTAATTTTGTCTTTGATTTTCTCTCTTTGAAGCATGGCGCACCTCGCGGCGCTGCTGGCGATCACAGACCTGGACCTGGGCGCCTGCGATGATGTGTCCGACCAGGTGAGCTTGTGACCCATTTCATCTTTTAAATCTGTAATTCACGGATCGGGTTATGAAGCGTGCCGGTGCTGCCTCAGTATTCTCTGGTCGAGCTCGTTTTCGTCTCTTCCTAACGCTTTCTTCACCCTTCAGGCCATGGAGGGGCGGCGGCGTCGACGCTCAGGATCCTGAAAGTCGTGGATTGCCCGGTGTCGGGCATCGGCGTGGCGGCGCCGCTCCAAAAAAATTTCACGTACATCAATTTCATCCTGACCTTTTCTTTCCTCTTCTTATTTACCTTGTAGGCGCTGGAGAGCCTGGCGGCAGCAACAAACCTGAGGGTTCTCAATGTGGTGGACTGCACTGTTTCGGACGACGGCGTGGCGGCGCTGAAAAAGGCGCTGCCCGGCATCGCCGTCAGCCACACGCGCGCGCCGGAGGGCTACTGGGAAATCGTCATCACCGACACCGAGGTTGGGCACCGGACTTCGTTAGAGAAGTCAATGTGGTTGTAAGAGACTCAAAATGCTGTGCGGCAAACGAAAGAAGGCCAGCCTCAAAAACGTGCCGGAGGGCTGCTGGGAGATCATCATCACCGACACTGAGGTGCGGGGGCGTCAGAACAATGACGTCAGAGATCCGCCCCGTTGCCAAGGCGAAGTTCTGGCAACGAACCATACAGGGACGCTCAGTCTCTGGCACTCCGCGCCGCTGAAGCAGGAGCAGCCTGCCTGCAGGCCTCTGCAGCTGCGCACACCGTGTTGCTTTCAGAGTCTCAGGTGGCTGGAGTCGAGACTCTACACTGTTCGAGTCCACGGGCTTTCTCACTGCTGGACAGGCAGCGCAGGGCGGCGTATGACTGTGTGCATCACCCTGCCCTCACCCTACAGTTGTGGTTATCGTTTTCCAGGACGAGTTCGACGACCTGGATGGAGAGGAGTGGGAGGTCATGCTCATGAATGCCGGCGAGGACAGCGACAATGCGAGCGGCGATGAGGGGGGCGTCGGCGGCGCGGCGGCCGGCGCCAACGCAGCTGGAGAGGGTGCCGGCGCCGATGCGGCTGGAGGAGCCGATGGCGATGCCGGCGGCGGCGCTGAGGAGGCGGCGCTAGGTCAGCCAGTAGAGGGGTCGGATGGGGGGGCGCCGCCGTGCGCGGCGCCGGCGGATGAGGGGGAGCCCATGGATGTGTAATGGAGGCTGGCGGCAGCTTGAGACCATCTCGAGACCATCGCAATGCCTAGGGCATGCGAAATGCGGACAGCTGATCCCATCCTGCAAGCATGTCCAGCATCACTGATTAGCACTTGGAGCTATGCAATGTGTTTTGCGAGCAATCCTTCGCGTTCGCTTGCCATCCTCGCAGATCGAGGTCGGTGCACAGAGGATACTCTCCAGAACAAGAAATGCATGCACTACCCATGAGCAAGTTGGTTGGCAGTTCTTGTGTGTTGGGACCTGAAGGTGTGCAATCAACGACTTTGAAGTATCTGAAGTCATGCTGAAGAACAACATCGTCGGCAAGTGCTGGACGTTGCTGCCAGGCTGTTGCATACCTACACCCCACGCATGAGCGTAGTCACGTTCCACATAGGCCATGTGGCTGACACTGTTTCCGGCTGCGCGTACATTTGGCGCATCTGTTGGCGCCGCCGCCGCAGCGTCCTCTCATTCATCGACTTTCCGTTTGACGGTCCAAACCCCCCGAACAGTGCCTCCTGGCGAGCTTTAAATTCCGGCGGCCACCAGCCTTCACCCATCACCTGCTGTCACGATCGACAGAACTGGCGCAGAGTTGTATATGCACGGTTCAGCACCTTGGCACTGATGCATGTCATCGCCATGGTCAGGCGACGGCTCTATAGAGTCAGCACATGAATCGCTGCGAATGCTATGCATTCTGCCAAATAAACAGCCAGTTGGGCAGGTTATTGCGCAATTTCCACGGCGCACCTGCTCCAAAGCGAGGCGGTGATAGTCTGGGACGGTGTGCTCAACCCTGTTTTTCGTTGCCGATGCATACAGCCGTTTGGGCAGCGGCCTGATCGTCAAGGCCAGCCAGAAGCGCTGGCCGCATGATGCGCAGGTTGTTATGACTGATTCTGATTTTGGAGGCCGGGAGCCTCAGGATTTCAGGGTGCACTGAGTCAGAGGTTGAATTGTTTTTGGTGCTACTGGACGATTGCGTTTGATGCCTACCTGGGCGATTGTGTTTCATGCCTACCCGGGGTACCCGGGTAATCATGCAAATTTTTTCCTGCCGCCGCATGAAGGAAAATTGTTTGGGATTGGTGATACCATGTGGGACGAAGGATATAAATTCTGCCCATGTGATGCACAGAGTATCTGTCACCGTTGTTTGCAACAGCGAGCAAGGCTGTCGTCCCAAGCAGCTGCCAGCTGCAGGCATCCTGATGCAGCGCTGCTCCGCGCAGCACGCGCACCGCCAGTTGGACCCTTGGCCCACGGCCCGTGCAGGCCGCCGTGCTCACATGGGCCCCGGTCTCATGCTCAGAGCGGCGCGGTGCCAAAAAGAAACATAGGAAATAGTTGACCTGTGAACGCGCCACTCAGCGCTAACAGGCCGCCTCTGCGCCATCCGCCTCCCCCCATGAGACCGCCAGCTTCAGCGCATGCAAGCCCTTGGATGCGGCCCCTTGCAGGCAGGCAACACGCAACCTCGTGTGCCTGCACGCCGCAAGCGCATATTTGACATCGAGATTGAATCGCAGCATCCACAATGCGGCGGATGTAACACAGGCCTGTCAGTGGGTTGATTAGCGGGCAGCAGTGAGCTCTTCAGACGGAGGTCGCGATCATGAAAACCAACGAGTGAGGGTTGGGAGGAAGTGTTCTCGAGCGATTCGTGTCGACGGACCTGTCGTGCCTGCTCAAACGCTGGGACATCGTCCACGACAGCCCGCTGGTGCAGCGGCGTTGGCACACTACCGTAGTCACGGGCATGATTCGCGCAAAAATAATTCGGCGGCCGCTGCGCGAAGCAATTTCGCGCGGGTTTTCAGCACTGCGCGAAATCCGCGCGAAAGGTGGATAATAATTCCAGCAGTGC